>OASX01000835.1_pt1 | contig 19821 bp, 15 predicted proteins | sample 1516531 | NCBI WGS metagenome assembly OASX01 (sample SAMEA2579911, study PRJEB22360) | human gut metagenome | biome: human gut; feature: human-associated habitat; material: faeces | place: Denmark | collected 2008/2010
GATCATTCCGACGGCGACAACGAGGTGCCCGACATGCGTCCCGGCTCTACCGTCGAGCCGCCCGAACCCCAGTCTGTCGTCAAGCCCGATGAAAAGCCCTTCGACCCCGAGGACTTCACCGCCTTCAAGACCGTCGAGGATCTTCGAGCCGAACGCGAACGCCGCCTCAACACGGCCATCATGAATCCGTCGCCCGCCAACATGCAGTCCTATCAGGCGATCAACGCGCACCTTCTCGCGCTTTCCGCCCGCTTTGCGCAGGCCTGGCAGCTCGGCCGTATGCAGAACCCCGGCTACGACTGGACCACGACCGCACCGTCCGCGAACTTCGCCACCGTCGAGCTCGGTGCCATGAAGCGCGACAAGTCGCATGCGCTCGTCAAGTCCCTTCAGGGCGACGCCGGCCTTCTCTTCATCGGCAAAAAGGGCGATCCCCTCACGCAAGTCGCCGCCGGGCCCGTTCGTGCATTCGCCAACACCTGGGGACTCGAGCTCCTTGCCGTTGCCGACGGCATCGACGCCCCCGCCGCCGGGACCAGCATTCCCGGTTTCGAAGGGTTCGACCTCGTGCAGCCCGACGCAGGCCGCGCGAAGAAGCTCGGCGTCAACACCCTGCCCGCCGTCATTCTCGTGCCCAATCCCAAGGCCATGTCACGACCCGACTTCGCACTCCTTCGCGGAGGACTTGCCGGTCGCGACGGCATGCTCATCGTCGCAGGCGCGGTTTCGGGCGAGGAACTCTCGCGCCGCCTCGTCTTCATCCTCTCGAACCCTTCGGGCTTTGAAGACACGCCACACATCAGGGGCCGCGCCGCGCCCACTGGCTCTCTGCTCCTGCCACCCGATCCTGCGCTCAGGATGCCGCCCGCCCAAACTGCCGATACTCCGCCCGTCGTGATCCCTCACGCCGGTGCCGCGCTCAACCCGAAACCCGTTCGCTGACGCCGTATGCCGACCAGCACATTGATTGACGAAAAATCTCCAACCAAGAAACTCAGCCCATGAAAAGAAGAAACTCATTTGCACCTCATCTGCCAAAGCCTGCGCTTCTGCCTCTCCTCGTCCTCCTTGCGCTCCCGCCCTGCACCTCTCAGGCCGGGTTCCTTCAGGAGTTCTATGACGACGCCGGCCTTCAGAGCAGCTACACGGCTCCGGGCCTCTACGCGTCCGCCTCGATGGACACCGTCACGGGCGGCCGCTTCATCCTCAAGGCCAATCGTGAGGATTTCCAGCCCTATTACCTTCAGGGGCCCGAACTCAAGGCCGGCTGCGGCGGCATCGACGTTTTCCTCGGCGCCTTCTCCATTCCGTCGAAAGACGAGTTCGTGAGCTTTGTGCGCTCGATCGGCACGGCCCTGCCCGGGCTCGCCTTCCATGCAGCCCTCCAGTCGCTCGCACCCGACCTCAACGAACAGATCTCTCAGTTCCGCGACATGCTCATGCGCTACGCCAGCATGCTCGGAGACTCCTGTCAAGTCGCCGAGAACATCATGAACGCGGGACCCAACGAATGGATCTCGACACTCGGCCACAAGGCGAGGAATTCCCTGCGCAGTCTCGGTCAGGCCGAAGACGCTCACGACGCCGACTCCCTCACCCGTGCTGACGGCGGCAAGGTTGTTTCCAGCGCGCCCACGCGCACTGACACCGGCGGCAACATCGTCGAGGCTTCCGAACTCAATCTCACCTGGGCCCTCCTCATCTCGGGCAAGGGCTCTCAGCGCCTCACTCAGGAAAAGCGCGAGGTCATGATGTCGCTCATCGGCACCCGCGTCTTCGTTAAGAAGGGCTCGGGCACGAGTACCACCATCGAGGAGCGCAACTACCCCGCGCTCGACCTTCTCAACGCCGTCCTCGGCGAACCCGGCTCGGACAAGATTCCCACGGAGGCCGTCGTCTACAAGTGCGATGAAAAAGACAAGTGCCTCACTCCGACCAGAACCACCTACATCGACGTCAATCTCAACAACCAGATCTACAAGGCCATGACGAACTACAGGAGTTCGCTTGTCTACAGGGACGTCTCCAGAGTCACTGCAGAGGAGATGACCATGCTCGCCACGATCTCCTCCCTGCCGCTTCTCAAACTGGCCGAACTCGCCGCCTCTCCGCGAATGATCAACTTCTCCGACGGCATGCTCCAGACGTTCGCCCAAGTCGCAGCCTACGAGGCGATCCTCACCGCAGTCGGACAGCTCACCGAGGACGCCAAAAGCGTCGTATCGTCCTCGTCCGCCAAATCGGCCAACAGTCAGGCGACCGAGTACGCCCAAACGCTTGTCGCCCGTTGCGACGTCCTTCGAGCCGAGCTTCTGAGCCGTGAAAAGGTCATGTCGGGCAGGGTCTCCCAGGTCTCGAGTCTCCTTTCCTACATCTCTCACCTTCAGCGCACCATCTACGGTGACTCCGCCATCGAGGCGCTTTCCACGATGCCGGGCAGCGGCATCACCCAGTAAGGAATCCTCATGACAACCGAAGCACTTGACTTCTACGCATACTGGAACGGAGCGCAGGTGGCCGACCTCTGGACGACCCTCGCACTCATCACGGGCACCGACGACTACCGCTCGCTCCTCCTCTGCGTCGCCCTGTTCGGCCTCATTTGCGCAGCCGCAGGCGCCGTCCGCTACAGGGGCGGCGACCTCATCGTCTGGATCGCGGCCATGGTCTTCATCTTCTCGGCCGCATTCGTTTCCCGCGTCAACATCGCCGTGAGAGACGTGCGCTCCGCCAACGTTCAGGTCGTTCAAAACATCCCGCTCGGCATCGGCTGGCCCGCATCCGTCATCTCCCGCGCCTCCTACTGGCTCACCGAATCGTTCGAAACGGCCTTCGGAGACGTGGACGCGGCACGCTACACACGCTTCGGCGTGGCCTTCCCGCAGCGCGTCGTCACGACCATGCTCTCCGTCAAGCCCATCACGGCCGACGGCAAGATGTCGCTCACCAACTTCACGGAACGTTGCATCGTTCCCGAAATTCTCGAGAACTCCGTCAAGCGTCAGGAGCTCCTCAACGCCCCCGACATCAATGCACTCATATCCACCAACGGCTGGGTCAATCCGGCACGTCGCGTGTTCGTGAACAACAAGGTCCTGACCTGCACGGAGGCAGCTGAAGAACTCAAGAAAACCCTCGAGAAGACCGAGATTCCCGCCCTTGAGTCCCGCTTGCGCCTCAAGCTCAACGTCGACTTCAAGGAAGGCGTCAACGCGGCCCTCTCCACGGCCATTCCGCAGGCCGAATCTCTCATGCTCGGCGTCTCGCGCACCATGGCGGAATCTCTCAGACAGTCCCTTATGATGTCCGCGATCCCGGACACCACCATGACCTTTGCAGCCAAGGCCGGACAGGCGCCTCTTTCGGCAGGCGTCGCCATTGCGCGCTCTCAGGGCAACCTCGCCTCAGAGATCAACTACAGGACCCTGAGCGAAATGGCCCGATCGGCCCTCCCGAAGCTGCGCAACATCCTTGAGTTCACCGTCATCGGCCTCTGGCCCATGGTCTTCCTGATGATGCTCGGTACGGGTGCAGGCGGCGCAATGGTCTGCCGCGCCTACTTCACGCTGCTCATCTCCGTGAGCCTCTGGGCGCCCATCACGGCCATCATCAACTACCTCACGCTCCACCTCGACATGGAGCCGATGAACCAGCTTGTCCATTCCGCCGGCGGCGTGACCCTTGCGGCCGCCACCATGATTCGGGACGCAGGCGCCACATCCCAGGCAATGGCGGGCTCGCTCCTGTGGCTCGTCCCCGTGCTCGCCTACGCCGTCGCAAAGGGCAGCGACATGGCCCTCACCACCATGACCTCCTCCGTTCTCGCCCCCGCATCCTCGGCAGCTCAGGCTCAGGGCTCCCAGCTTGCCATGGGCAACGTGTCCGCCGGCAACGCCTCCCTCAACAACGCATCTCTCAACAACGTGTCCGCCAACAAGACCGACACTTCGAGCAGCTGGGCGGATCCGAACACGCACAAGGTCGAACTCGCTCAAGGTACGGCGGGCCTCGGACCCCCCGCAGGGCCGAAAACTAGCAGTCGACCGCTCCGCAGGACAGATAACTGCCATGAATGTCCGGAAGTCCGACCTTGGCGTCTCGTCCGACATGCAGAACACGCACACGACTCAGGATGCAAACAACTTTGGTACCTCATCGGTTGCGACCAATGCAAGTTCGCTTGCGACGAATTCTGGGGTTCAGTCCGTTTCGGGCAACGGCGTGACCAACAGCGTCAATCGCGACGACGGTTGGAGCGTGAACAGGAACACTGGCACAACATATGGGACTAACGAGACTGCTAGTTCCGGAACTACTAATTCGAGTGGAATCGGGACAAACTTCGGTAGATCAGGGAATTCTCAAGAACACTTTACATATGCTTCAGGCTTCGGAGTTGGAGCAACAAGATCCAACAACCTTGAACATCAACTGCCTTCCGATGCTCAAACAAATCCGACCACTTCTGGAGAAGGCGGTGGTCAGCTAACGATCACGCCAAACAGTATTCCTTTTGGAATGAATAACAATATCGATCTCCCCTTGAATTTCGCCAAAGGGAATGGAAATAAATCATCACCAATCAACCAAACAAATAATATTAGTCATCCCGACACTTCAAACATGCTTCTGTCTGATTTATTTAGAGTCAATGCAGGTCCTACCGGTTCCACGTCATCCAGCATAACTGACTCTAGCGCATTAATCTCATCAGGAAGCAAACAAACGATTCAGCAAGAAAACTTTGGTATTTCAATTGCGAGGCAAACTTCTGAAGTAACTGCGGTAACAAATGGAACTAGAAATTCTCTAGTTGACTCTTCTAACGCACAGCGAATTGACCAGAAAGGGGTTAATGAAGGTCGTACTGCATCCCAAAGCTCTAGTGATCAAGATTCGGCCACTCATACGACGTCCATGGGTACCTCTAATCAGGTCATGTTGGAGCGAGACAACATGATTCGAGACCTTGGTCTTGAAATGGCTGGCGGAGATGCTTTCGAAGCGTTAAGGATGTTCAGTAGCAACTCAGAGAGACGCGCAGCTTTGAAGAATCTAATTGATCAGCAACAACCCAGTCTAGAAAAAGTATTGCCGCCTTCGAGGAAATTAGTCGCTAACAAGGGCAAGAACTTTGTCGGAACGACACGTGATGACATTGAAAAGGATTATCAAGCTTCAGCGGCCGCCGTACAGGCGACTAGTGATGATTCGGTTCGGCGTCGTCATGAAGAAAAAAGTATTGAGCTACCTACAAAATCTGATTTTATGGCACGCACCAGAAAAGAGCACGACTTGGCCAATTACAAATTAGGGCTTCAGATGATTTCCACATCAGAATATTTGCGAGATGAAACCGGCATTAAAAGCGTATTAGAGAGGGCCTTTGGATCCGGGGTTACTTATTCCTCACCACAAGAGACATTTCAAAGAATTAACGAGTACGCTCAAACAAATGAAGGCATTAGGAGTTTAATTACAGACATAGGCCGAAACGCAGAACCGGGCATGAGCGACAAGGATATCGTTTCCAAGCTACATTCACAGAGGTAACCTAGCGCCATGAATTGTTTATGAACCTTATTTTTGCTGGGCTCATACCTTTATGCCCGTACTGAAATTTCGTTTCAGGAGGATATACCTTCTTACTAGGCCACAGGCGAGGATAACGAGCAAGCCATTCCATAAGCGTTGGTTTACGCGGAATACCCTTCAATCTTCGATAAATGAAAGGTATTCCGCAAATCTCGAAGACTTCCGTGACATAGTAAGCAGCCCAACAAAAACACCAACACCATGGTCGTACTTGATAGAAGATCGTCCCCTCTTCCGTTTCTTCGATATAGGAAAACATTATGCCTCCTGTCCATTTTTATACAGAACTAGCCTAGCACAACCTCACCAAACACGTATCCCCCAACCTTTTCAAAGGACATCGTTCACTTATGGAATTTCTCGAAGCAAAAGCCATTGCCGAGCGCCTTGGCTTCCAACTCTTTGCCGACGTGCGCGGCGACACCAACGCACTTCGCCTCTTTACTGAGGATTTTCGCCAGAAGTACGGCAAGAAGTACCGCTGCGGCGTCTACATGCAGTTCAGGGCCGACGGCTCCTGCTACATCGGCCAGTCACTCGACGTTGACAGGCGCCACAAGCGACACCGCGAACTAGGCGTCATCGTCGACTATCTGGCCTTCCGTTGCTGGCCGCCCAGCGTCCTGATGGAAAAGGAAGACCTGTGCATTCAGGACGCCCTGGCTCTGGGCGTGCCGCTCGTGAACAAGACGCTGAAGTGCGGCACCCTGAAGAAGTCCGACGACTACGATCAAATCTTGACGCCCGATGAGCAGGACCTGTTCATCGAGCGGATCGCAGCCCGCCAGACGCCGCTCACCCAGTGGCCTAACTTCTGCAAGAACGCGGAACGGTCTGAGCTTCGTGACTGGGAGATTTTCAGCCAGCATCCGCGGTTCATGGAGCTCTACCAGAAGGCAGCCATTTATCTGAAGACCACCGTCCCGAATCCAGAAGAGACGGAGTCCGTCACCTGGCAGTGCGCCCTCTGCAATGAAAAGAGCCTACAGGGGGCAATCCGGTGGGTCATCAAGATCCGCTGCGGCGCCACCGTGACTTTCGAGATCTTCCACTACAGTCAGGCAAAGTACCAGTACTTTGTGAACATCGCGGTTGCGCCGGACCTCGTCTATGAAGCCATCGACTCACAGAAGCCGGGACAGCAGTACCTCCCCTTTGCCAACCTGTGCCTCCCTCCCCGTCGCCAACCGCCCACGCTGAAGGACCTTCAGATCAATGGCGTATTCAGAAAGGAAGGTACGGACGAAGACGGACCGAACGCGCAGGCCGAGTTGCTCACCCGACCGATCGCTCTGGTCGACACCTCGAGTCTCGGGATGTTGACCGTGCCGTTCGACGCACTCGAGAGCGCGCTCGAAGACGACGTCATTGCGACCGCCGCAGCCATGGCGAACATCGCGTGCATGCGAACGCAGCTCGTGGAATCGGCAGACCACAACAGTCTTCTCGCCTTCAGGATGCTCTATCTTTGAGGCCAGAAGTCGGACCTCCTCGCGGTACCTCACTCGTCTGAGAGCGCAACAGGGCCTTGCCTGACGGGGGCTACAAACCCTAGTCCCCGCCTCAGGCTGCGGCAAGCCGGGATGCGATTAGCAGCCCTTGGCGTAACATTCATTTCGTTCAGTGGGCGGACGAGCGAGTACGGATCATTCAAGTCGCAAGAGCTCGTTCGCGCTCCCGAGGGCGGCCGTTCTGGTTTGCGAGACCGCCGTTCCGGGGTCGAGGATCCGGTCGCCGTTCCACTTTGCGAGAAAGCCGTTCCTGCTGGAATTCGCCCTGCTCTATAACCTGGCACCTCGGACTCCCCGTCTCGCAGCTGAAGTCGCCAGAAACACCTGAGGCACAGAAGGCACTCACGAATCAACCTGAAACAGAAAAAACAACATGAGTTCTTCCGCCTGTTGCTTTTCAATACCCCTGTGATCCGGTTTGCACATCAGACTATACAATTCTGGGTAAACTTGATGCTGTTACGGACGATACACGGGAGACGGTCATGAGCGACAAACAAGAACGACGCAACTGGACTCGCGAGGAAACCACTCTCGCGCTCGCGCTCTACTTGCGAACGCCTACCAGTCAGATCACCGTGACTAACCCAAACGTGCTGATGTTGGCCAAGGCCATCAACAGAAGCGCAGCGTCCGTCAAGATGAAGCTTTTCAATCTGGCCAGTCATGACGTGCGTCTTCGTGACAAGCATCTTGACTCCCTTAAGCACGGCAACAGGATGGACGAGGAGGTCTGGAACGACTACATGGGCCAGGATCAAACCAAATCTTTGGATCCACTCTTCAATGACCTTGACAACATCGCAAGATACTTTGAACTCAACCTTCCCTTCGTCTGCAGAACCGACATCGATGCCCCAACAGAAACCATCGCCCAGATCAAGCTGCGTAGAAATCAGGGGTTCTTCCACGATACCATCTTGAGCATGTACCAAAACAGGTGCCTCGTCACCGGTCTTTCCCTGTCTCCTTTGATCGAGGTGGCACACATCGTCCCTTGGTCTGAAGATGCACCGCTGCGTCTCGTACCAGCCAACGGGCTAACCCTGAATCTCTTGGTGCACCGGGCTTACGATGCGAATTATCTCGGAATTGACCCCGACATGAACATTCACGTCTGTCAGGAACTCATGGATAAGAGCGAAGGGAAACTACTGGAGCTCTTTAAGCAAGTCAACGGATCTCGTCTTTTGTTGCCTAAAAACGTGCAGCCCGCACCTGAATATCTTGAACTCCACTACGTAGGCTATCTCAATCACGAACACAAAGGTGATTTTCCTCTTATAGGGTTACATATTTGAGAAAGAATTTCATTACCACTTCGAAGGCTACAACGGAAATCGGCCTCTCTCGAATAAAAGAACGCTTCCTTATAGCCACAAATATCGGACCAGTTGGCTGTATGACCAACTGGTTCCTTATTTCTTGAGGGTTGCTGCAAGCTGAGAACCCAAGAGAAGTCCACCACGTTTTCTGTCGAATAGAACAATCTCTGGAAAATGCTTCGGCCAGAACCCGATCCCGCTTCACAACGTTCAGTAAGCATGGCTTGCTGTTCTTTGTGTAGGCGAGTTTGATCCAGCGCGAAGATCCTTTAGTATTTCCAGAAACATCCATAAGCTGTTGATTTAAGAGGTTAGTTCAGACTTTCTCGACAACTCATTAAAGAAAATATACTGAATTTAAGGTTAACAATTACGGGATCAACTCGAGCGACCATTTACTTATCTTTGCATCATCAAAATGATGACCGAGTTTATACTTCAAATGCAATGGCGTCACTCTATAGATTAAACAAATTATGCTCTTGCAAATATTAATTTGTTCTTCTCTAGAGATATAACGAGAAAAACTCATTTGATTGCAAGCCGTTGTAGACACGATTTCAGTATGGCTCTCATTATTGAGAAAGAGTTTAAACATCAGATGATCAAAAAAATCCGCATAGTCTTTTAAGACATCCCTTACATCATCAAAATGCACAAAGTTCATTCCCTTTCCAAACATAAAAGTGCTGTAAGCTTCTAGCACTCTTCTTGCGATATTACCTATTTCAAGCTCATACACATCAGATTCGCCATCAGCATACGAATAAACCAGCTTTAACATTTCTCCATATTGGCCATATGAAACTTTATTCGTTATATCGTTAAGTCCATGACGATCAAGCTTCATCCAATTTAATTTTTCGGCGGCTTTTCCCTTCCCACAAGAATACATTTGCTGAAGTATATCTAAGCAAACAACCTTCAAATCGTGAAAAGCAGAAATGTCATGAGTTAACAATAAGACTTTACTAGATTCGTTACGATTTAGTATCGATGTGATCACACTATTTAGATAGGACATAACACCGATCTTATTATCGAAGTCGTAGCTTGAGATTGGATCGTCTAGAACAATCAGGCGTTCCGATTTGTAAACATCAGACTTATTAACTCCATAATTCATCAATGAGAAAAAATAACACAAAGCCAAAGCATTTCTTTCTCCGACTGAGATTGTATTAGGCTTGGAATACATACCGCGTGATTTTATGCGATACTGGTCATTTTCATTTACTAGCTGAATCTTTTCCTTCGACATAAATATAAAACTCAAAGCCCTATTAATATCCTCAAGGGCTAGATTTGCGTTTTTCTTTTGCGCTTTTATCTGTTCGAGTTCGTAATATATTTTGTTCTTAACTTGTTCGGATTCAAGTTTATTTTTTTTTCAAGACCCTTGTTCTCGCAATCTTGTTGTTTATAGTCCTGGTAGTCATCTATTATTTCCCAGTAGGCTATATTTTCACTAATCCTTAGCAACTTCTCGAAGGTTTTTTGTTTCTCATTCTGTGCTGCAAGAATATCGCGACGTATTTTTTCGAGTTTTAGAAGCTGCTCATTAAGTTGTGCAGTTTTGACTGCCAAATCGAGACTGGCGATTTTAACCGGAGTATATAAATTTTTTATTTTCTGGTCAATGTAAGATAAATACTCACTAACCTTCTTTTGGCAGGCATCCGCAAGATCACGAATTAGGTTATAAATTTCTCGATTGCTATTCTCAAATGCCTCCACTCTTTTTACAATTCCATCGAAAGATGGAAATTGTATCCCTGTAAGAATGCTCTGGTGCTCATTAGCTCGATCATTCAGAACACCTTCAATTCTTTTTATCAGCTCATGTTTGTATTCTGAACTTATTGGTTGGAGGCAATATGGGCAATAATTAACCTCATCATTTGAGAAAGTTTCTTTAGCCTTAACAAGATCGAGGGTCTTCCCTTGTTTCGATAGATCCAATATAAGCTGATCACGTTCAGTCAAGGCTGGCTCTTCAACTTTCTCAGCAAGCGTTTCCAGTAGTCTTTCCTCAGCCTTTTGATCAAATTTTATCTCTAATATAGGCTCCTGTACGACCTCCGAAATAGTACCAATGTTATCGTAAATTGACTTTAAATTTTTAAATTCCTTCTCTAGATTTTCTTTATTATCATTTGGTTTATTGTCTCCTATTCTCTTGTACAAATCATTAGTGACCTTTCCTTTGTTTGAATTTCCTGTAATTTCCTTATACCTTGCAGCCCAACCTGTTTTCAATTTTTCTTTGCATCTTTCAACTTGCTTCTCAGCTTTCCCTTTCCCCTTTTCTAACCTACTCTCAATATCTGATAATTCAGTATTAATTCCTTGAATATCTATTTCTAATTCTTCTATTTTATTGTCTAGTTCTATGTGGGGGCCAAGTTGCACAATGGTGCCTAAACCATCGGCCTTCAATTTCACATTTTGGTCAATAAAACTTTCACTGAAAACAAAAATTTTATTAGACAATTCTTCATTACATTGTTTATTATCCTTAAGATTTAGTGCGCACAAAATTCCTGATTCTCGGTTCCCATGAGCCAGCGAGTCAAGTCCATATGCTATTGTGGACTTTCCACTACCGTTCCTTCCATAAACTAAAGAGACTCTTTTGCAATCATTTGGTCGTTGCTTCCCGTCATTTGCAGTAAAGAGATTTATCTTAGTTTCATCTCGAAAGCATCGTCCTTTTATCGTAATTCCTTCTATTTCCTCAATCATTTTAATTTTCCTACACTTTTCAGGTTGAGAAGAATGGTTTGTACTGCAACTTTCCCCGTAATAATAGTTTATATCGACGTGACTATCGGTCGATACAATCTGAATTAGTCAAAAATACAGCTCCGATTGCTGACCAATTCCTGCGGAGTTCCAACAGTCTCCAGCAACTTTCTCTTGCATTCTTGAGAAACGTTCCCCAACTCCGCGTAGATATGAATCAAGATTGCCGGAGGTGACGTTGTATTTCGTCAGTGTCTTTGCAATGTCAGCCCCAGTCACAATCATAATCGGGTGCCCGTCGGAAACGACCTCTTCATAGGCTTGTGAGTCGACCCAACTTGTTGTAACCAGAATGCCAAACTGACGATATCGAATTCGAGAGATTAGTCGTGACATCTCGCGCACGCCTACAGCGTGTCCCTGATAACATTTGGCTTCAAGGGCACAGTCAATCGTCAGTGGCATATTGTGATTGAATCCTGTGCCAATTCTGTATACACCCAATGCATCTCGTCCTCCGTCGCGCCAAGGTCTCGTCAATTCAAATTTTTCGAAGTTCGGATCCATTTTCATGACCACATCGGCTGCGCATGCTTCAAATTCGGCAAAGTTTTTATCTCTAGCGTAATATGAATGTATTGCGTTAATTATGTTTCTTTCCATCTCTGTACACTGGAGCTGCTCTGCCGGCGAAGGAATATGATTTATGCGAGGCGCCTTCAATGCTCTAATGAATTGCCGCCCTCCCATGACAAACTCGCGCCAGACCTTCGGCGCAAGGTTGATACTTTCCTCGTGGTTACTTATCAGGGATTCGAGCCATTTTCTTGATCTCCCCGCGTGTCGAGCACTGTGAAATATGCTTCATAGTTCTGGAAGCGGACATTCCCCATTGTTCTCCAGAAAGCCACCAAGTCCTGATCTGAAGAAAGCTTGGGATTTCCTGGAGCGGCAAGGCCAAGGAATCTAACATCCCTTCGATGACCTGTTTTTCGGAAGATCAGAATGGGAGGAATGTTCTTCCAGTCACCGTTGTTCAACATGCCGAAAACAAGATTGAGAAAGCGGTTGCCTTTCTTATCGTGAAGATTACAGCCAGCCTCTCGGTTGTCACCGTAATAGTGGAAAACACCAGACTCTACATCAAGATAATCTGGCCATGCCAACTCTTCCATGGAAGTATAAAGAACGACATATGCGGGCAATCCTTTCAACTTACCTTCTGGATCTCTCCTTTTAACCCAACGGAATCCACCTGTATTCTGGCAAAAAGGAACAAGGCGGGAAATTACCTCAGATCCCAAGTGATCATCCTTACCACTTTGGTATACGCAATCGATTATAAGATCCGAAGACTTGAGTTGCTCAAATGGAATCACCTGTTCTTTAATATGTTGAGTCATCCGTGATTTCCTTTTTTAACTAAAAGCGTCTTTATTGCGCCTTTTCAATTCCTCTATCTTTCGCTCAATTTTAGCAATTCTCTTTTTAGCTTTCTTCATTCTCTTGGCCAACTGGCGTTCTTCCTGTTCTCGACGATGTCTGCCCTCTTCAGCAGCAATGGCAAGCCTGCGTTCGCTACTTTTCTCTATGATCTTTGCCGCCCTACCAGATCGGATGTCATGAGCAGTAATTTTGGAACCTGCTCTATTACTAAGGAACTCGGCGAAGTCCTCCGTAAGGGAATCGCATGCGTGGTCAACTACATCAATTGCCTGCTCCAGAACCTTATTGGTGACAACTAGGGTCTTGTTGGTATTGTCGAGGACGCACAACGTGGCAGTGGCAGTTACACGAGCGACTTCGCCGAGTTTAGTGAGAAAACTTCTATTATCTGGTTTGAATTCGAACTCGGCCATCGCTATTCCTAGCTTAAGGTTAAACAGAGCATCAGCTGGATAGTTTGGTTGTGCTGTCTTGCTTGCTGGAGGCGGGAACCTCTTGAGAAGCTCAACTCCCAACCGTCACCACCCTTGCATTTTTTTATTTTACATCAGGCACTAGAATGTTTCTTTTCTTTTGCACGATATTGCTTTCGCCCGATACTTATTAAGGACACTTCCACTCTGTTACGGACAAGAGCCTCCAGGCTATTAATTCGACACCTAAGCCCTCCGCAGCTCCAGATCGGTCAGGACTCCATCCACCCTTATCGCTAACCACTTCGTATGTTGGCTAGCTGCCCTTTTGGTTTAAAATTCCTGAATGTCCTCGTAATCCGGATGCATCATGTTCGAAACCATCAATCAGGTCTTCAGCGCTGTCGCGCACAAATACCTCTCAGGCGTAGATACATTAACCGGTCGCTCTCATCAGCACGAAATCGGCGGTCTCCCTAAAGTTGGCTTCAAGAAGTATCTTGGGGAGCAAAAGCGATCGTTTCCTACAACGTATGCCTGGCTGGAAGATGACGAAGACCCATTAATTTATGAAGGTCAGTCCACCTGGTATGACGCCAGAGAAACCAACCCTAAACGAAGGCCTGAATGGCGACTTTACTACGATGATAACGATGTCATCAACCACTTCGAGCCCAAATCGTTTCTAATGGTGGCCCTAACCAAGGACATGCATTTGATTCTCATTGCCTGTCCTCAGGGAAGTCAAATTGAAAATCAGCTCAAGATCATTTTCAACGCCGTAAACGTCACTACGCAGGAAAAGATCTCATCGATCGATCTCGACAGTTCGAAAATTCAGCTCCCCATTACGACGTTGCTGCTGAATTTGACAGGCATCAACATTGCCGTTACCCACAGTGTTGACGACGTATTGCTTCAGGAGATGAACGAGAAGTTCAATGGGAGTTTCCCTGCGACCGCCGTTTTCTCTGAGTTCGCTCGAAGCAAGTGCCCTGATCTCGATCTGATTGGCAACCCAGATCTGGCGCTCGAATCCTACATGGAAACAGAAAACAAGCTTTTCAAAATTCTTGAGAGCCAGCTTGTCATGGAGAAACTGAAGCAGGGCTTCTTTTCCGAGAATGGGGACGTCGATGTTCAGGCATTCATCGACTTTTCAATGAGCGTGCTCCAGCGAAGGAAAGCGCGTGCAGGCAAGGCCTTGGAAAATCACCTTGGTGTAATTTTCTCAGCCAACAAGCTGCGCTTCACCTCCCAATGTCAAACCGAACTTCGAAAGAAGCCGGACTTCATTTTCCCAGGGAAGAAGCAGTACGACTCGCCGGACTTTCCTGCCGATAGTCTTACTATGCTTGGCGCGAAGACCACCACGAAGGATCGCTGGCGTCAGGTCCTCAATGAGGCAGATCGCATTCCCCACAAGCACCTTTTCACGCTGGACACGAACATCACAGCTCCCCAGCTTGAAGAGATGAAAGCGGAGAAGCTTCAGCTTGTCACTACAGACAGCATTCGATCCTTTTACCTCTCCCAGTCGATTTCGGACCTGTGGTCGCTGAGCAACTTCATAGAGCTCGTGAGCGAACGTCAAGCCCGAATCACGGTGTGATGGCTCATGCCTTGGTCAGCCGCGAAAGCAGATTGCTGACGCTCAAGCCCAAGGCGCGTCCCAGAAGCACCGGCACGGCGTTCCCGATCTGAGTGTAGATCGGCACCTCGAACTTCCTGCACTGCCCGCCGGTCGTCATCTTGGACCTGAAAATAAAGTTGTCGGGGAAGGACTGAATTCTGGCCATCTCTCGAGCGCTGAGCGTTCTGAGTTCAGCGTAGTGGCAAGCATCGTCAGGAATGGACAACGCTGCAGGCGCCGGATCATCAGCCATGAGAGCTCGTTGGGTCTGCTTTTTGGTCAAATGCATGCCCAGATACTCGAGGAATTGCTCTTTCGTGGCAATGGTTGCCAGCTTGCCGTCCTCATTCAGGAATTCGAAGCCCCTCACCTCATCCCAGACGCGGTCATCGATAACGAGCTCCTTGCCTGCCAGAACACTGCCGATCGCTCTTCGGCTGTCATTCGAAAGCTGCGACATGACCTGATAGATTCGGAATCTACGACGTACGCGGGGTTGATTGTCGATGATGCGATGAGACCAGTCCGCCTCGGCAGAACGGGGCGCAAGAGCCCCCTTAAACAGACGATTCAGGGACTTGACGTATTCAGAAGGCTTCACTTCCAGATCCGTGCGCAAGTCCTCGATGGCTGCCTTTACCGAAATAAAATTCTTGGGCCTCACGCAAAGCGGCTTCAGGAACGAATCCTTGAACATCTCGAAAACCGATTCATCGCCCGTGTTCAGATCGTGTACCGTCAGCGTTTTCTCGTTGACGGGCTCTTGATTCTTGAGCTTCTGGACGAAAGCAACGGCAGATTCAAACAGCTTCCGTTCGGTTGCGTTCAAATGCGGCACAAGCTGTTCAAAAACGTCCTCGCGAACACCCAGAAGGATAAATCGCGGGCGATTCTGAGCGACCCCCGCAAACTTGGCGTTGATATGCAAAGTCAGGGGGATATAGCCGATTCCGGCAAAGGCCTTGGCTACCTCAAGCCAGGCGTGATAAAGCTGTCCGTTCTCTTTGAACGGACGCAGGATGCCGGTCACGTTTTCAAGCAGCACAACTCGCGGCTTGACAAGCTCGGAAAACTTGGCAAATGCCCAGGGAAGTGAATTCTTCTCGTTGTTCTTTTCGCGCAAGCCTGCCAGACTGAAGGACTGGCAGGGAGGTCCGCCGGAAACCAGATCGACCTCGCCTTCACCGAAAGCCGAAGCCAGAAGCTTCTGAACGTCCGGTCTGGCCTCAAGCCACTGGTTGAGGGACAACACGTTGCCGATAACGAGACTGCCCTTGAGATTGCTGCCATAGTCCGTCAAGTCAGTATTGACCGACAGGTCCTCTGGGTAGGAACGCGGATCCTCCCTCAGGCGCTTCGCCATCTGTTCACGCGAGTACTGACTTGCGATCCAGAGCGCATGAGATTTGGCGCGAGGCTCTTTTTCGAGATCCTCTTTAAGTATGTTGAAGGCAAACGTCTGGGCAGCCATCGGGGAAAGTTCGTTGGCCATCAACAACTTGAAGCCGGCACTTTCAAGGCCGAGGCACAAGCCCCCGCAGCCGGCAAAGAGTTCAATGTGGTTCATCAAAAGCTCGCACAAAATCCGTAGTAGGAGGAGTTTACCCTACGTGCACAAAAAAGTCCAGGCTGCACGGTCGGGCTCCACATTGAGCCTGTTTCTCGACGCCGAGCCTCTCCGGACCTCTCCCTTAACTCGTAACTGACGGAGACCCAGCCATGCTTTTCGCACCGCGCGTCTTGCGCTCTCGGATAAAGACATTTCCCATGTGGTACTTCAAATAGGCGGCCAGCTGGGGTGTCATGAACCGAACATGCAGATCGTCGGAAATCCCGAGGTCCGCAGGGCCGACAAAGGCGGGGGAGAATACGATCTTGCCCTGATCTCTCGGATTGAACGATATGAACCCTCCGTCAAACGCCTTGTCCAAATTGGGCGTCAACAGCAGTCCGTTGTACGGGTCGAGTCTCTCGACGTTGTCCGCCACATACCAGGGTTTGATGTGTGAGGCGATCAAGAATTCCGGTTGTTTATAGCCAGTGACCGAGCACTTGCCGTCCCAAAGCTTCATGAGGTCATTTCGATACTTGCCCTGACCAACACGAGCCATCACCAGCGTCTCTTTTACTGTAGCCGAAATGGTGGAATCATCACGGATGAGCTTGACATCCTTTTCCTCAACCCAAAACCCTTTTTGTCTCTCTTGCAGATAGGCTTTGTAGTGATTCAGGCCGCATTTATACATGCCCTTTCCACTCCTGTCTGCCTCAACAACCTCAGGGTTTTCAAAGAGGCGCTTTCCTAGCTCATCCAAAAGCGACGAATCATCAACCGTCGCCAGGTTAACTCCGATCTTTTTCGACAGATAACAAAAAACGGCCCAGCTGTAGTTTTTCGCACTTTTCTGGGTAAGTTTTCGTTCTCTGACCAACCACTCGTGGAAATACATTGACGTCCCCTTTCTGGCTTGGCATATTCATCGCCAAGAACTCAAACGATAGCAATTCCCGCGCCTCGAGGTATAGGTCATCTTAGAACCCGGAAGCGACTTTACTTGTCCGCCGCGACCCAAATTGGACTCAGAGGGCTGGGCTCCGCGACCAAGCCCTCGCCCTCTCTTTGGTCCGTGCCCGGCGAGACCTTGCCCTCAAGGCCCCGCCTGGCGGTCAATCACTTGAGTTCTTCGATGTCGCGCGGGAACAAGACGCCCCAAACCCCGCATTTCTCCCAGTTCTTCTGGTACTTCTCGGACACTGTGTCCACAACGCGCTCGCCGACGCTCTTCTTCATGTACTCGCGATGGCGCGCGAGCTTTTCGGGGACGAGGTGGCAATACTCCACCTTACCGTCCTCGCCGACAAAACCCGCGTGACTGGAGTCGTAAGCGCCGTAGAAATAGCAGCCATCGCCGGCCTCCCGCCCGATGGCCTCGCGGTCTTCTCGGGAGAGTGCGAAGGCGCTGCCGTCGGCGGTTTCACCGGCAGGCATCATGACCATGCCTCGGATGATGAAGGCCTCCTTCAGGTCGGAGAGCCAGGCAGGCGGCGCTTCACGCGAGGAATGCGTGAACGCGGGCGTGCTCAGCTTCAGACGGCATCCCTCATCGTCGGACGCAGGCTTGGGGCACCCCCTTGCCTCGTTGATCAGAGTCAGGCTGCTTTCGACGAAGACCGGCTTTCCGTTGCCGCCTTCGGTCTCACTGCCCATGGAAAGCACTTTGTAGCCCTGTTTCCGGAGACCCTTGGTGGTCCGTTCCGTGACATTCTTCAGCACTTCGGACTCAGCCTCGTAGATCGTGGCGTACCCGCTCGGATCGACGATCGCATTCCATTCATCGACCTCCGTGCGAAAGATCTTTGCGCTCGAGTCAAGAGAGGAAATCGCAACCGCAACAAGGCCACCGGCGAGCCCGTTATCGACGGCGCCGCTGATGAAGCTGTTGAGACCTCGTCTTTCTGCAATGGTAGCGATGTTCTTGGTCTCGGGATCGAGGTCTTTGACGGGAATGCCGAAAACATGTGCAACCTGATGAGGACGAGAGAAGCCCGGATCAAGCGGAATGTCGGCCTGAAGGCCTTCGAACTTGACGCCATGAGCCAGTTGCTCAGGCGTGTGAGTCGGCTTGGAGGCGCAGCCTGCCAGAAGAAGAGAAATCGATACGGCGATCGGAAGGACAAGAGTTTTTGCGGTCATTTTGTTATTTCGGTTGGATGTGGTGGCCCTGCTGAGTCATGACATCAATTCTTGCAGGCTTTCGCCTGAAAAACCCGTTTTGCGCAGACAATATTTTATGCGGCCTGAACTCTGACTCCGCTTGCCCCTCACTGAGAGCGGGCGAGCCAGTCCATCCATCGGTCGATCAGGGCCTGATTGACTCGCTCGCCCCTGTACTCCGGCCAGCGGCATTCGAAGTACTCCGCAATGCGGGCCTTCCACTCTTCGTCGTAGGAACGCTCATTGAGCAGGAGCGCCCCCTCCAGATACATGACGCGGGAAACGAACGTCGGATCAGGGGTATGCGCCTCATCCCCGCAACGGATCTTCGTCAGGAGAAGCTCGGGAGACTTGAACCAGAGTCCCATGTCGTCCGTGTGAAGGATGTGCAGGAAGGCCGCGAACTGTGCACGACGAAACGCCTCGCGCTCCTCAAGGAAGTCGAGTTCGCCCGGCGCCGGCACTGTCGGCCTGATCTCGTACGGATTCGGATTCCATTGCTCGTTTGTCAGAGCCGCCTTCAACTCAATCAGACAGTTGCGGTACATGTCCACGCGCTTGTCTGTCGGCGCGAGCAGCGTATCCTTCGCCGCCTGCTTGTCTTCTTCAAATGCCATGGAATCAAGCACGGGACCTAGACAAGTCACAGGATTACCCAACCGACAAGTCGGTGTTTGCCTTCCCAAGTGTGATGCGACGGTTTTACCATGATTTCACCCCATCTGCTGCGGACGGTCACTCAGCAACGTACTTCAGGGCGGCTTGTACCGCTTTATGGTGACGTCCTCACCGCGAATGAAGGCGACACTGCCAAGAGGCCTAAAGCTTACAGACCGAGGTCACTGAGACCAATTCATGGGTTCTGATTTCACTGAAAGCGCACATTCCCTTCCTTCCGGCCCTCCCAAATTCACCTCCTTCCTGTGCTCGCCTTCTTGACAAAGTATCGCCTCTCACCTTTTCGTCAAAAACAGTGTGGTAAAAACGCATCATTCATAACCCACCCTTTTCTAGGGTGATTACTTAGGTAGAAATCCTGCCTTTAACATTTTTTCAGGGCCTCAACCTATTTTCCTAGTAACTTCTGGGCAAATAGTGTATTCGTTGTCAAAGCCTGAGCCACTGCCGAAGTTAAGCGATCGCTAACCAGCGACCAACTCATGAAACACTCAATTAATCACCACCCCAGAGCTGTCTAAAAGGAAGTTACCGACGCCCAGTCGATTTGATCTTTGTTTCACACTGTAGTAGAGTGCAATTACTGGATGGATGACATCGACTCATCCGCACTTAGACGTATTTTTATTCACATTTTCCATATATACAAAATCGTGCTTGCATCGACTATCATCATGAACAATTTTTGGTTCATCTCGGAAGTCCGTGGAACGCGGCCTTGACTTTTAAGAAAAAGTACAGATCGTCTCGGAAGCCATAA
>OASX01000836.1_pt1 | contig 19819 bp, 22 predicted proteins | sample 1516531 | NCBI WGS metagenome assembly OASX01 (sample SAMEA2579911, study PRJEB22360) | human gut metagenome | biome: human gut; feature: human-associated habitat; material: faeces | place: Denmark | collected 2008/2010
GGAGAGGGTACCATTGAGAAACGTATCCCTGCCATGCTTCGTATGTACATGAACTATGACATTGATATGAGAAAACAGCCGATTCTTGTATACCCGACTCTTCATTACCAGAACGGAGGTCTGGAGATCGGCGGAGACGGATTTACAAAGGAGATCAGCAATCTGCTGGTAGCCGGTGAGGCGGTAGGCGGAATCCACGGCAGAAACCGTCTGATGGGCAACTCTCTTCTGGATATCATTGTATTCGGCCGCAACGCAGGTAAGGCCGCAGCAGCCAGGGCAAAAGAGACAGAGCTTGGCACCATGACACTGGAGCATATTGAGAAATATGCGGAAGAACTGAATAACGCAGGCATTGCTTCCGATGATGTATCACCGCTGCTGCTTCCTAAATATGCCCGCCACGAGAGATAGGAGAGTGAACGTATATGCGTGAAATAATGGCAAGCCAGATAACAGATGTCATTGAGAACCTTTGCATCCAGGCCAATGAACATCTGCCTGAGGATGTGAAATGTGCGATCAAAAACTGCAGAGCATGTGAAGACTGGGAAATTGCACAGGGCGTTCTGGACAATATTATTGAGAACTTTGAGATCGCTGACGAACAGAATGTACCAATCTGTCAGGATACGGGAATGGCATGCGTATTCCTGGAGATTGGACAGGACGTACATATCACAGGCGGTGATTTAAGCGAGGCTGTGAACGAAGGCGTGCGCCGCGGATACGATAAGGGATACCTGAGAAAATCCGTAGTAAAAGACCCGATGCGCAGAGGCAACACAGGCGACAACACACCGGCCATGATCTATACCGAGATCGTTCCGGGTGAGCAGATCAAGATCACAGTGGGACCGAAAGGTTTCGGAAGTGAGAATATGAGTGCTATCCGCATGTTCAAACCGTCAGCAGGCCTGCAGGGAATCAAGGATTTCATTCTGGAGACAGTTGAGACAGCAGGCCCGAACCCATGTCCGCCTATGGTTGTGGGCGTGGGCATCGGAGGTACTTTTGACAAGGCTGCCCTTCTTGCGAAAAAAGCATTGATGCGGCCCATTGATTCTTCCAATGAGGATCCGTACTATGCGGATCTGGAAGTGGAAATGCTGGACAAGATCAACAAGCTTGGCATCGGACCGCAGGGATTCGGGGGTAAGACCACTGCCATCGGACTGAACATTGAGACCATGCCCACACATATTGCAGGTATGCCGTGTGCCATCAATATCAACTGCCACGTGACCCGCCACAAAACGGAGGTGATTTAAATGGAAAAACATATTACACTGCCCCTTACCGAAGAGCTGGCAAAAACTCTTCATGCGGGAGATACCGTATATGTAACAGGAACCATCTACACCTCACGTGACGCAGGCCATAAGCGCATGTGCGAAGCACTGGCAAGAGGTGAGGAACTTCCCTTTGACCCCACTGACGCTACCATCTATTATGTGGGCCCCACACCGGCGAAACCGGGCCAGGTCATCGGCTCCGCAGGCCCTACCACCAGCGGACGTATGGATGCCTATGCACCGACTATGATGTCCGTAGGCGCAAGAGGCATGATCGGAAAAGGCGCCCGCCTTCCGGAAGTCATTGAAGCTATGAAAAAATACAGCGGCGTTTACTTCGGCGCGATCGGCGGAGCAGGCGCACTGCTGGCAAAATGTATAAAAAAAGCGGAACTGATCGCGTATGAAGATCTGGGCGCGGAGGCATTGAGAAAATTATATGTGGAGGATATGCCTCTGTTTGTCATCATCGACAGCGAAGGAAAGAACCTGTACGAAGAGGGCAGAGCCGCTTATCTGGCACAGCATAAAGAGTAAGACAGAATCTGAGGGACGTAAGACAGACCGCTTCTGAAAGAACAGAGGCGGTCTTTGCACCACATTAAAAGAGGGAATGGAGAAAATAGAATGACAAACTTATTAGAAGCACTTATGATACTCTGCTTCGGCCTGTCGTGGCCGATTTCAATCCGTAAATCCTGGATTTCCAGAACAGCAAAAGGAAAGAGCCTTTTCTTTGAGTTCTTTATCTGGATTGGTTACGTGTTCGGTATTGCCCGCAAAGTGATTCTGTGGATGGAAGCCGGATCAGCAGGAACTTCTCTTGACTGGCTGTTTTATCTGGGATGGTTCTTCTACATACTGAATATTGTTGAGATTTCCATTGACATGGCACTCTATTTCAGAAATGTAAAACTGGATAAAGCAAGAGAAAAAGCCTGAGTTCTAAGTTCACGCCCCATTACATAAACTGATACAGAATGTGACCGGGGGCCGGACATGAACAGACAGAGATGGAAAAAATATGGTTTTATAGCGGAAGTTATTGTGCTGACTTTGACGGCAGTGCTTTGCTGGAAAGATGTCTCAGAAGGTGCCTTTACTGCCGGAAGGAGCACGGACCCGGCAGCAAATGTACCGGAATCCGGCACCACGCGTGAGGAAAAATCCGGCACGAATGGCGAAGAGGGTTCTGCCGCAGGCAGTGGAAAGGATTCCGGCACAGACAGTGCGGGAAAAGACTACATAAAATGGGTGGATTTCCATGTGACCAGTGAAGCCATGCGTCAGGCATGTGCCTACGATGTGGATACATATGGGCAGGAAGGTCATCTAAACTGGGTGGATCTGCTGGCCTATCTGGGAGCCAGATACGGCGGAGATTTTAAACAGTATAAGGCAAAAGATATGGATGAGATTGCCGACAGGCTCCAAAAAGGGGAAACTACCGTGGAAAAGCTGTCTGCGGAGATAAAGTCTTTTGACTACTACCGTGAGGCCTACGGTGCAGTCTTGGATGGTTTGGTGGGAGAGTACGAAATAGAGGCAGAAAATGAAGGGCAGGAAGTGCAGAGCCGGGACAGTCAGGAAGTGCAGAACCGGGACAGCCAGGCGGAGCAGGGACGTAAAGAGAATCAGAATGACCAGGAGAGTTCGGGGACGGTAAACTGGACAAAGAAGTATGGACTGAAAGGATTCAGTCCGATTGCGAAAAGTTTTCCCTATAATGACTATGATGATTTCGGTGTGGCCAGGAGCTATGGTTATAAGAGAGAACACCTGGGGCACGACATGATGGGGCAGACAGGCACACCCATTGTGGCGGTGGAGTCCGGTTATGTGTCAGCTATGGGCTGGAACCAGTACGGCGGATGGCGTCTGGGAATCAGCAGTTTTGACGGCAGGCGATATTATTATTACGCTCATCTGCGTCAGAATTTCCCTTACTGCAAATCCCTGGAAGTGGGCAGCGTTGTGCAGGCAGGTGATGTGATCGGCTATATGGGACGCACCGGGTACAGCGCAAAGGAAAATGTGAATAACATTGATACAACCCATCTGCATTTTGGCCTGCAGCTTATTTTTGACGAATCCCAGAGAGAGGGAAATCATGAAATCTGGGTGGATGTCTATGAACTGGTCAAATTCCTGTATAAGAACCAGTCAGAGGTGGTAAGGGACGATGCGACAAAAGAGTGGTCCAGGGCAATGCATATAAAAGACCCGGAGGCTCTGGAATATCTGAAGTCAGCGGAAGAAAAGAAGACAACAGGCGGCAATACGGAAAACCAGCCGGCAGATGCCCATACAAGATAGCAGACAACGGTCAGTGCTTCGGAAAAGCGGCGATAAATACTTATCTGTTTTGTAAGATCAGAGACCTTATGAAAGGGAGCAGTGAAACAATACTGTCCTTTTGATAAGGTCTCTTTTACATTTTATAACAGTTCTTTCTTTAGGCCACAATCCTGGCAAGTATCACAAGCAGATATACATGCAGCGGATAATAAACATAAAAGAAGTATTTCATTTTTCGCCCCCGCTGACCGTTGTAGAGCAGAATAAAAGGAAGCGATAAGATCATAAACCACTGGTCATTCAGGATGAACAGATTTTCATAGGTCAGTCCCGCACCGGCTGCCGAGAAAAAGAAGAATCCGGACATAAGTACATAGAAGACAGAAAGCCCAATTTTCTTATTCCTGAGAAAGTAGAATCCGATTCCAAGGACTACCCAGACTACAGAGCCCTCCACAAAAACAGGTGAGGGTACCAGAGTATACAATGCCTGGAAGGCAATTCTGCCTACAGGTGAAAGCTCTGCCGTATTTCCCATAAACAGGATAACCGCAATTCCCGAGAGCACGGGAATGAGCAGCATCACCAAAGCAGTTCCTGTTTTTTTCCATTTTCTCTCTTTTCCGCTTTCCATGAGCAGTTCAATGGCCCAGATGTAAAGCCCCACAAGAAATAAAGTGGCAAACATACCGTTAATGACCATAGCCCCGCCGGGATGCGGCAGAAAGGCATTGACCAGGCCATTTCCCACGGACATAAGCACAGAGGCGATATACAGCCGTTTGAGATACGCCTTCCGGTCATGTGTATGGGAAAAGCCCTCCGCCATGGCAAACAGAAACAGGGGTGCTGAGATCCGGCCCAGCAGAGTAAATATGTGGGGGACCGGCAGAATCCCGCCTCCCAGGTAATAATAAATGTGGTCAAGTGTCATCAGCAGAAGCGCCAGAACCTTCAAAGAATAGGAAGTGAACCCCGATCTGGCAGCGGCTGTTTTATTTGGTATTGCAATCTCGTTCATTTCAAACCCTCCGTGATATTTGTTTTACAGTGTTGATTATAGGGTATGACAGGGATATCTGCCATCGATTTACCTTACAAATTCGGAACTTTTATTACATTTTTGTCACCTTTGGCGGGGATGTCCGTAAGTATACAGAAGGGCCTGCATGACGGAAGGCAGTTTAAAAAATATACGAAAACACGACATGAAAGACAGCAAGGTGTCGCAGATATCTCTAATAACCTCCGCGCAGAATGGTATAATAAGGACAAATAAAAAACAGCAGAAAATGCTGGAATTTACGGTTGGGAGGACAACAGTTATGGCAGTAAAAATGCTTCCGAAAAAGATGGCAGGTGCAATACTTCCGGGCAACAGCTCAGTTGAAATGAAGGAGTTCGATGTTCCGAAGCCGGGTCACGGACAGGTATTGATCCAGACAAAGGCAACAACGATCTGCGGCAGTGACATCCGATGCATTTACAGAGAACATGTGGGAAAAGGACCGGAAGGATATATTCCGGGTATGGTGGCAGGTCATGAGCCCTGCGGCGTGATCGTGGAGGAGGGCGAAGGCCTCCGCAGGTTTAAAAAGGGTGACAGAGTGATCGTATATCACATTTCCGGATGCGGTGTGTGCAATGACTGCCGAAGAGGATATTACATTTCCTGTAAGAGCAAATTCCGTCAGGCATACGGCTGGGAACGGCGGCATGGCTCCGTACATTCTGGCGGAGGAGAAGGACCTGATCGCCCTGCCCGATGAACTCACCTACAAAGACGGTGCGCAGGTTGCCTGCGGATTCGGTACGGTTTACGAGGCAATTGAGAAAATCGGCATCAGCGGAAATGATGCAGTTCTGGTGACGGGACTTGGACCTGTAGGCCTGGCAGCCCTCATGCTTGCCAAAGCGCTGGGCGCGAATAAACTGATCGGTGTGGAAATGAATGACTACCGTATTGAACTGGCTAAAAAACTGGGTCTTGTGGACCATGTCTTCAAACCGGGCGAGAATACCGTGGATGAGATACTGGAAGTGACGGGAGGATACGGCGTTGAACGTGCGATTGATGCCAGCGCCAATGATGCTGGCCGTCAGCTTGCCATCCGCGCCACAAGAGAATGGGGCAAAATTGCCTTCGTAGGTGAAGGCGGAACCTGTACATTCAACCCAAGCCCTGATATCATTCACGGACAGAAGACAATCTTTGGTTCCTGGGTGACAAGCCTGTGGAGAATGGAAGAACTGGTGGAAAGGCTGGTGCGCTGGAATATCCATCCGGAAGATTTGATCACAGACGAGTTCCCCATCGAGAGAGCGGGCGAAGCATATAAACTCATGGCCGGCGGACAGTGCGGCAAGGTAGCTGTAGTCTTCGGCGACCAGGATGAAAGGTAGGCACAGGATGACAAAAGGAGTAGACCCGGCAAAAGTGCCTTACAGAACTTTATATACAGGAGCCAGAATGCCGGCGATCGGTATAGGTACCTTTGGCTCTGACAAGTATTCTGCAGAGCAGGTGTCAAATGCAGTTTACGGTGCCGTGGAAAACGGATACCGCCTCATTGACTGTGCATCCGTCTATCAGAATGAAAAGGAGATCGGTGCTGTGCTCGGACGTCTCTTTGACAACAAAGTTGTAAAGAGAGAGGAGCTGTTCATCACAGGGAAAGTGTGGAATGACATGCACGGGGAAGGGGAGGTTATAGCTTCCTGTAAGCAGAGCCTTGCAGATCTGGGGCTTTCTTATCTGGACCTGTACTTTGTACACTGGCCGTTTCCGAATTACCACGCGCCGGGTTGTGACGGGGATTCCAGGAACCCGGATTCAAAACCCTTTTCCACAGAGGAGTTCATGAGTGTGTGGAGACAGTGCGAACAGCTTTTAGAGGAAGGTCTTGTGCGCCACATCGGTATGTCCAATATGACCATACCGAAGCTGGAGGCTGTGCTTCCCCTCTGCAAAGTACAGCCCGCAGCCATTGAGATGGAGCTTCACCCGGGCTTTCAGCAGCCCGAGCTGTTTGCGTACGCGCTGGAGCACAGGATCGTGCCCATCGGCTACTGCCCCATTGGTTCCCCCTCACGCCCGGAGCGTGACAGGACCTCTGAGGACGTTGCGGACACCCAGATGCCCGAGATTCTGGAGATCGCCAAAGCCCATCAGATACATCCGGCTGTGGTGTGCCTGAAATGGGCGGTACAGCGGGGGCAGGTGCCCATTCCTTTTTCCGTAAAGGAACCGCAGTATATCAGCAATCTGAAATGTACCACCGAAGACCCGCTGACAAAGGAGGAGATGGAGAAAATCCGCCTTGCAGATAAGAACTGCCGTTTGGTAAAAGGCCAGGTATTCCTCTGGCCGGGGGCAGAGAGCTGGGAAGATTTGTGGGATTTGGATGGGACGATCACAAAATAGGGATATAAGAGAAAAAGGGCTTTTCCGGGTATGGTTTACCCGGAAGAGTCCTTTTCAAGAGGTAAAAGCAAAGCGCACAGAGAATTGAGGAGGTTCTCTGCGCGCTTCGACGCGTAAGTCCGTCAGACCGGGCTTTTCTATTTTGTATAATGGACACCTTTCCAGTACACAGGAGTGGTAACTTCCGCAATTTCAGGCAGTTCCACGCCTTCAAGCGCCCATTTCTTAAACTCTTCAAATCCGGTGCGGTCCACAATGTAGCCGATGTGTTCCTTGCCGCCGGGAGCGGAACGGTCAATGTAGTGTTCCACATATTTATAGGTGTTCAGGATAATCTTGATGATGCTGTCCTCATCCACCCATTTGATGAAATCCTCGCCAAGACGCGGATTTCTCTTTCCTGTACGTCCCAGAAGGGTGAGACGGTAATATTTCTTTTCATCCCTGGTCCATGCGGAGGCAGGACAGTTCAGAACGCATTCACCGCAGCCGATGCATTTCTCTTCATTTCTCTTTGGACGGTAGTTTACAGTCTCCAGAGCCTCCACGGATTTGCGGCGGCAGTATTTGACACAGGCACCGCAGTTTACACAGCGGCTGGGGTCAAGACGGGGAAGCGTCATTCCCATGATGCCGAAATCATGCATGCGGACTTTGGCACAGTCATTGGGACATCCGGTCAGGGCAATCTTGAAATGCAGATCGTTTGGGAAGATGGCCTTCTCGATCCGTTTTGCAAATGCCGTGGTATCGTAGCAGGCGTAAGGACATACGCGGTTGCCGATGCAGGCGCTTACGTTTCTGGTCCCGGAAGCCGGATAGCCTGTGCCCGGGTCCGTCTGATTGATGTCCAGTCCCTCAATGATGGGCTGCAGCATTTCGTTGACTTTGGGCATATCTGCATAGTCAATGCCGGGAATCTCGAATCCCTGGCGGTTGGTAATGTGTACGGTTCCGTTGCCGTACTTTTCAGCGATATCCTGTATCATGGACAGATAACAGGCATCCATATGACCGCCCGGTACACGGACACGGGAGGCTGTTTTGCCGCGCTCTTTTGTGACGCGGAATGCATTTTTCTTTAAAGCCTTTGTATTGACATCCATTCCCTGCACCTCCTAATCCAGCAGCTGGCGGCCTTTGGTAAAGTTAAAGACAGGGCCGTCCAGACATACATAGACATCATTGATCTTACAGTGGCCGCATTTTCCAAGGCCGCAGCACATTTTGCGTTCCTGGGAAATCCAGATTTGTTCTTCTTTCAGGCCCCGGTCCATAAGGGCCATGGTGGAAAAGCGCATCATGGCGGGCGGGCCTACAACAATGGCGCAGGCGTCATCCATATTACCAAATTCAAGGTCAGGGATATAGGCAGTTACCAGTCCCTCTCTGTAAGACTCGTCACCTTCCCTGCTGTCCACTGTGAGGATCAGGTTTAAATTCTCTTCCCAGAGCTTCAGATCCCGGCGGAACAAAATGTCATCCGGCGTTTTGAAGCCTGCAATTACGGTGACGCTTTTGGCCGCCCCGGGATTGCGTGCAAAGTAGTCGATCACCCCGCGGACAGGGGAAACACCGGTGCCGCCTGCCACAATAACAAGCTCTTTATCTTTATAATTTTCCAGGTCGAATCCGTTTCCGTAAGGTCCGCGCAGCAGCAGGGTGTCCCCCTCATACTGCTCAAACACTTCGTTTGTGACCTTGCCAACGCGGCGTATGGTCAGGTCTATACAGCCGTCGCCGATGCCGCTGACAGAGATGGGAGCCTCGCCGTATTTGGGGATGGATACCTCAAAGAACTGGCCCGGTTTCACATCACCTGTGTATTCCATGCGGAAGGTGTACTCAATTGCTGTGTGGCGAATTACTTCTTTTATTTCTGATCGGAAAGGAATATATTCATTTTTTATCATAAATCTTCCACCTCCTTCATGGCATCAGAAAGGCGGTTCAGGCAGTGTGAGAAGGAAATGTACTCCGGACAGACATCGTCACAGCGTCCGCAGCCCACACACATCTGATAGCCCGCTCTCTGTTTGAAATCCAGTGCCTTATGCATGACTTTAAAGCGCATACGTTCCCCGTTGGTTTTACGATAACTTCCTCCGCCTGCCACGTCCGTGTAGCCGTCCACCATACAGGAGGCCCACACTCTGCGGCGCTCGCCCACCTTGCCGTTGTCTGTATAGAACAGATCCTGCATGGTGAAGCAGGTACAGGTCGGACATGAAAAATTACAGCGTCCGCAGTTGATGCAGCGGCTGTCATATTCTTTCCAGACAGAGCTTTTAGCGGCTTTGGCTGTCAGGTTTTCGGGAATATGTACGCGGGTCTTTGTCTCTGTCACGAAAGCCGGGGAGACGGTTTCCTGGGAAACGGCATATTTTCGGAAGAGTTCTTCCTGCTCCTGCCATTTTACATCTATTTTCCAGGTATCGCCTGTAAGGTCCAGGCTGAAATCATAATCCGTGTTTTTATTGGTTCCCATATCCACGCAGAAGCAGGAGTCAAAACAGGAGGAACAGCCCAGGAGCGCGAATTTTACATGGTCGCGGAGCTGCCTGTAGTAGGAATCCTCAGGGCCGTTTTCCAGATACATATAATCCAGACGGCGTATGGCGTGAAGGTCGCAGCTTCTCAGGAAGATGACAGCATCCTTCTTTGGCGGATTCGGTTCGGTTACCTTGTCCTCTGTGAAATAAAATAAGGTCTGGGAAATGGGGAGCAGCACTTCCTTGGGAGAGAAGCGTGACTTCCTGTCAAGTACGATTTCCTCAGGGGAAGTGATCCTGTCATAGCGGACCAGATCCGTATCGGAAAAGGCTCCCTTATTCGGAAAAAGTCTGGGAGCGTAAAGGTCATAAGTTTCGGTAAGAGCAGAAAAGACTTGCTGTAAATCCTGCGTCTTGTAACAATAACCCATAATTTCACCTCTTTCATAAATGGTGTGAGGGCGCAGAAAAGCTGCGGCTTCACTCGTTTCAGATAAGTATAGCCGCAGCAGTCTGGGAATGCCGTGATAATTCTCACGATTTATAAAGTTTTTTGTGCTTTACTGCCTTCTGAACCGGTTAAAGCAGGCGTAAATCTCCTGAGGCCTGGGCATGGCCAGCCCGCAGGGCGTGTAGGAGGTTCCGCAGACAGAGGACAGTCCCTTTGTCTCAAGCTGGTGCAGAAGCAGCTTCACTACCTGGTCCAGGGTCTTTCTGCCGTCGATGAGGTTCTCACATGCATAGCGCAGGATGGAGGCAAGAGCTGCCGTCTGTTCGTAGTCCGCAAGCTGTTCCACATACCGCAGGTCCACGGATTCTTTGCCGATGGAGAAGGTATAGCGGTCATGTGTCTTGGTCTTCAGACCTCTGTTTTCTCTCTGTCCGTGGCTGTGTTCCTCCGGTCTGCGGCCCCTTGACCGTCCCTGGGGCTCACGAAAATCAGGTGTGGTCATGATTCTGCGGCTTTGAGGCAGCGCAAAGGCAGGCGTGTCTGCCGGGGGCAGCGGAAAGTCTCTGCAGAGTTCCTTCACTGCATGTGTTATGTCCACAGGGCGGTAGCAGTCCATCTGGATAATGGTGTCTGCAATGTGGAAAAAGGCACCGCTGCTGCCTGCCACTAAGATGGTGGAGATACCGGCCTCGGTGTACAGATCCCGGGCGCGCTCCAAAAACGGAGTGATCGGCTCCTTATGGCGGCTGATCACATGCTGCATAAAGGTATCGCGGACCATAAAGTTGGTGGCAGAAGTGTCTTCATCTATGAAAAACAGATGGGAACCTGCCTCCATGCTCTCCACAATAGCGGCAGCCTGGGATGTACTTCCGCTGGCGTCCGGGGTGGAGAAGCAGCGGGTGTCCTTTTTATTGGGAAGGTCATTGATGAACATGGAAATATCCACATCCTTTACAAAACGTCCGTCCTCGGAGCGAAGCTTCACTGCTGTGTCGTCCGCGATAACATACTCCCTGCCGTCCCCGGCGATGTGGTTGTATACACCGGATTCCAGGGCATTTAGCAGAGTGGATTTTCCGTGGTAGCCGCCGCCTACAATGAGGGTGATGCCCACCGGGATGCCCATGCCGGTGATCTTCCCTTTGTGGGGAAGAGTCAGCTCAGTGCGCATGGAGTCCGGGGAGATGAAGGGGACACAGTCGGAAAGCGGCTTGTCCGATACACCGCTCTGTCTTGGGAGGATGGCGTTGTCAGCCACGAAGGCAGCCAGCTTACGCTTTTTCAGTTCCTCCCGGATGAACTGCTGGTCCTCTGCCAGAAAAAACACATTTTCCACAGTTTTTGCGTTTTGGTTTTTATACAGGAAAGATTTCCGCACGCATACAGGCAGAAATTCAAACAGGATTTTTTCCAGCTCAGGAGCGTTGATGGTCCTGCCGTTTGCCGGAAAGCCCACAGTGAAGCGGGCGGTCACGTCGGTATCGGTGATCTCACAGGCAGTGCGGTCCAGGATTTCCTGCCCGCAGCGGCTGACGGAGATGAGTCCGCTCTTTCCCGAGCCTTTGGCCCTGAAGCTGAAATGGTATACCTGCTGTTCAAACTGTCTGTTCAGATAGTCCTGAAGGGCGATTCTGGTATGCCTTTCCTTATAATAATGGGCAGGAAAACCGGCGGTCTTCAGGGGGATTTTTACACTCAGACTGGAGGGCGCCGCAAAGGGGTCCCCCTGCACATGATCGATAGATAATGTATAGTCACCGAAGGAGTAGATCCCCCGCAAATCCTTGTAGGCAGGATAGCTTTTCCGGTGGATGGAGGCCAGCATGGTCTTAAGATCTGATGATGATTTCATATTCTTGTCACTCCTTTATATAAATAAGCAGACTGCGCTTACCCTTTACTATAAACAATCCGCTGAAAAATGGCAAGTGTAACTGTTTGCTTCCGGCAGTCATCTGTTAAGTATGACGGTAAAAGAGTGATTAAAAAAAGTTTCAAAAACCTATTGACATTTTTCGCACCATAGGATATAATAAATTTCGTTGCTGAGGCAATAACAAATTAATATCTATCCAATTATTGGATGTGCGCGTAGCTCAGCTGGATAGAGCGTCTGGCTACGGACCAGAAGGTCGGGGGTTCGAATCCTCTCGCGCACGTCAGAAGCCCTGTTTGCAAGGATGCAGACAGGGCTTTGTTTTATTTGCCGGCAAGTGACACTCTGGTTAAACCGGGTTTCTTATCAGGATACGCTATAATATGTCTTGAAAAATATCTTATCCAATCGGTAAACATCAGACCCCATACGGTTGTATGTATTCGCCAGATGCAAATAATTTTGTGTTGTATCATAACTGGTATGTCCAAGATATATCCTCAAAGATTCCAAATCCCCGCCGCCAAGGATGAAAGATGTTGCAAAGGTATGCCTTAATAAATGCGGTTTTAACCTTGTAATCTCTGTCTTTTTGCGGATGCGGGCAAACAAACACTTGATCGTATTTTCCGTCACTGGAACATGAGCACCGTCGACAGAGCAAAACATATAATCATGATCTGTGTACGGACGATAGATTGTAGCATATTGATGTAAATGCTTTTTTAAACCAGTAGCCAGAGGGACTATTCGGTCTTTGTTACCTTTTCCATCGAAGATTAGAATATGATTTTGCTGAAAATTGATGTTATGAACACGAAGATTACATACGTCTCCAGAGCGTAAACCCTCATCTAGCATCAAATGTACCATACAGTAGTTTCTTAATCCGGTACAGGTTTTTAAGTTAAACAAAGTGTCAATTTCCTTTACTTCATCCGCAAAAAGAGGGAGTACCAATTTCGTTTCTCTCTTTATGAGTTTGAATTTTTTCATCAGATTATTTTCCATATAATCGTTGTCATAGAGAAAATTAAAAAAAGTCCTCAGATCAATGGAATACGTTCGGATGGAAGTATTTGTTATAGGCTTATGCTCCGTAGGTTTGTAAGGATGACTTGACAGTTTATCCCTCTTGCGGAGCATGATTACATAGCCCTTTAAATCCATCAAAGTGACATCTGATAATTTAATATCACATATTTCGCAATGATATGTTTCTTCCATATAATCGAAAAAGTAAGAGAGAGTATTTTTATAATTCTTTACAGTTTTGGCATTGCAGTAAGTCTCTCTATCAAAAATAAATAGATCAAAAGCTTGTTGTAAATTTATATCCATGGGATCACCTCATATTAACTACTATTCTTCGCTCCAGGCCTTTTCATGAATTGCTCCAGAGCATGATTCTGGAGACGGTAAACCATATATTTGGTAGGCCAAAATTAAAGTATCTATAGAATTACATCTATAGCAAACACATAGACTACAATTAATATCTTCACAAAATACTTCTAAAAGTTCTATAATCATAAAACCAACCTCCATTTGTATCTCAATCATTCAGCCGGCAGGAGCTGATCAGGTTCTGCAGCACAACCAAATTGAGATACATTCTTTTCAAATAAAGCATCTGCAAGTTTAAGCGAATCCTCATAGTCCTGGCAATCACGTTCCAAATACAAAAAGTTCACATCAGAATATACCTTTTGAATATTCACATTATTATTTTTTAGATTCTGCATTCGTCTGCATTCATCTCTGAATTTTTTATAATCCATTTCCTCACCTCTTGTAAATTAGAAGAAATATGATACAATATAGCTAAAGGACTTCACCAGTATCTACATTCAACAATTGATAATTATGCTTTTCGGCACTTATGAAAGTATCCGCCAATTCATCCGCATTGAACTGGCGGAGTTTTTTTGTTTTATACCTGTAAGCATCGTGAATATCATTATCATTTAACTGGCAAAGCGTCTCAACGCAATCTTGTACAACATTGTCCTCATTTACACCTCTTGTATAAATACCGTATGTAATAGCTGCATTAATAGCTCGTTTCTTTACTATTGTACTATTAAGGTTTCTGCAATAATTTCGTACCAATGAGATATTTTTAGGAGGTATTGCGACATCCACCATTTTGCAACGCCGAAGAGCTGCCCAGAAAGCACAGTAATCACGACGGCTTTTATTAATATCCCCAGAAGTTTCTACCATCCTGAAAGTATAGTGTGTAAGATAATCTGCAATTAATTTCCGATTATCCAAGTAATCATAAATTCGTTCACATACATTCTTCGCTCCGTTATCTTTAAACGGCACAAGCTGATAACTTTTGGTATGTTTTCGCATAGTCTGATACTCCACATTCATGATCAGGTTTACTTTAGGAGTAATGGAATCAGCAAATGCTTTTAAAACGTCCTCTTCCATAGTTGTTTTTTCTGTCAGAATATCTCTGCATCGTTCCCTTAGCGAATCAGTTTTACCGTACTTTGCATAAAATTTCAACCTTGCCTTATCCAGGTATTGCCAACTATGTTCCTTATAACATTCCTCATAAACATAGAAATCATAACGACTTATCAATCCGTTAAATAACCATATATGAAAAAACCATGGCTTATAATTTTTCTCAATAACCTCTTTACTTTTTAAGTAAATACGGATAAAAACTTTATCAGACCGCTTTCCCATAGAAACATAGTCAATCTCATAACCTTCAGACCCCACCTTTGCCGTATGGAGCAATGCGTCTTTAAATCTATCGACACGCATCTTATAAAAATTCTCAGGTGCAAAAAAACGCTCAGGGTTTGTAAGATAATTGGAATGCCAACAGAAATCAATACGATTTTCTTGTACAAAATCAATTTCAAGATTAAAATGATCGGCGATACCTTTTACAAATTCAAAGGACTTCTCAAAGGCATTTGTAACCCCATAAATCCAAAGCATATAAGAACGGATTTGTACAACCATTTCACAAGTAACGGATTCTCCTCCATCTGAACTATGTGGGACTTTAGGCGCTATAAAAATATCAAACCAGTCCGGACATTCCAAGCATACGGAAAAGAAACGAGCGAAAGTAAAAGGACGCAAATTTAGATTTCTTCCAACCTCCTGAAAAAAAACAGATATGCAGTTGTCAAAATTTCCGTCCCGGTTCATAAGTTTGTACTGATAATCAAAAAATTTTCTCAAACGCTCCACATTTACATCCTTTGAATCTTCTGTGAAATCATTTTTGAATTTGATACTATAATAAAAGGTATCGATATTGTGCAGAAATTTATTCTTCTTAAAATCAAACCAATAATTTTGTTCTTGACTATCAAAATCATTATAAATTTGTGTCCGGGATATTTCCCTCTTTAAGACCAAATAATCACCCCACTTTAGTGTGTTAAAATGTTTGGGGAAACAGCCTTTTCCCCAAATTTGTTTTTAGGCATTTTTTCCAGTAACCACACGGGTTTCAAGCATTCTCAGCTTGTATTTTCAGACCACGTATTACAAGCCCGTGGTCAAGCTTTTTCCGGCAATTCTGGGCTGGTTCCGGCAGGACTTCCGTCCGCCTTCGGCGGGGCCCCCAAGCCCCCTTCCTCAGTCGGGCGGGCGTCCTGGCGGTCGAACAGCACATAGGTGTCGTACAACCTGTAATAGAGCTTCTTTGCGCGGAAAAATTCACTGCCGACTTTTTCCTTCATCGGATACCAAACTTTAACAGAAACGAAGAGATTGCCAAAGGCAAGCATGGAGATGATCTTTCCCTTTAAGCCAAAGTTGCTGACCTTACGGTGTATGTACTCATACTCAATCAGGCTCCTGACCTGCCGATCTATCATCCGGTCAAACTGGGCAATGAGTATTATCCGGTAACCGAGATGACGATGCAGAGTAAAAAACTGTAGCCAGTCATTCCGCCCGCGCTGGCACCAGTCGCGAGCGTTGAACATAAGCTGACATTCGTCCAGGACAAGCAAAATACTGTCTTCCCGGACTTTTCCTGTCTCCTTCATAAAGTCCTGCGCAAAGCGCATGAGATAGTCGGGTGTTATCTCATTGTTGCGTAAAAAAGTATAGCGCTTATTATTACGTGTCTTAATCCGGTCAAGGTTAATATCGAAATTCCCGATCGCAGGTCTGCCTGCCCTGATCCACCAATACAAGTTACTGGCAACATGCAGAGATTTTCCAGAGCCGGGGGTTCCGGAATAGAAGATTATCATATGATTACCCCTTTCTGTATCTCATTTTTTCTGAAGATATCCAGGCTGCAGCATAAATTTTGAATCACATTATGATATAGCCCTTATCCACCGGAGCAAAATGCTATAAAGATAAAATACTCCTATAGACACTAACCAAGCTTCACCAATCCCAATAAAAGTAGATATTGGTATAAAATAGTTTAGAGCGGAAAGAAATGGTATCCCCTCTATTGCATCAATAAATGAAACAAAAGGACTGGTTGGAAGTAAGGCAAGAACAGCATTCAAGAACTTTGTAACAATCTCCATAGATTCATCCCCTTATAATATTTCTTGTTAACAGTATCAAAGCGATTATAAAACCTAATGTTTCAAATACCCTCAAGATTTGTATAACGTAATCAAAATCAGACATATCGACTTCCCAATTCTCATTTATATGTACAGGACCATAATCAACCTTAAATGGAAGTTTAAACACAGGAGCCTCAGCATCTGTTGATAAGACCTTAAATGCTCTTATTAGATCAAAAGGTACACAAAAAGGAAATATCTCGGTCAAGTCTGCCGTATAATCACCTATTTCGCCATCACCTCCGGGATCAGGATCAGTGCCCGGATCAGGATCAGTGCCCGGATCAGGATCAGTACCGGGATCAGGATCAGTGCCCGGATCAGGATCAGTACCAGGGTCAGGATCAGTACCAGGATCAGGATCAGTACCGGGATCAGGATCAGTACCGGGATCAGGATCAGTGCCCGGATCAGGATCAGTGCCCGGATCAGGATCAGTACCAGGAGTAGTTAATGTGTTTATAAAAGTATCAAACAATGTCCTGATTTCCTCCTCTTTTTTAGTATCATCCCCCGTCTCACCACCCGTATCTCTTTCATTGATTTCCTGGACTTTTTTCAATAATTCGTCCATTTCATCCTGATTCGGCAATCTGATTTCACCGTAAAAAGGATCATCTGGTTTATCTTTTTCCGGATTATCCCCGATCCAATCCATAATATCTGTAGATAACGGTAACGATGTAGGATTAATTTTGCCAGGATATTGTAAATCATTACTATTATAGTTAGATACCGCATCCTGTATATTATCATAAATAGTTAAATTGGTACTCAACAATGATGTATGTTGCAATGGTTTCAAAGAATAAGTTGAAAAACCAGTCCCCACCCAAACTTTACCAGAAGGTTCTATATGCACACAGGATAAATCAGGGTTATTACTTGGTATTTTTTGATAGTTCAAATTCATAACGTCACTTGTCTTATATACAATCGGTTTTGTCTTATACATATCAACGTAACCAGATTTATTGTTTGCATAAAAATGTACAATATATGGATAATCGTTACTATATTCAAGCATTTTGTCAACGACATCATCCGTATAAGCAATATCTTCAGGCTTTACAGCACCTTCTTTTCTTTTCTTGATAAAATCCCCGGCCATACCTGTGATAATACTACCAACTACAGTACCTGTAATCTTCAAAACTTTTCCATGCTGTTTCACCCACTCCTTAAACTGTTTCCAGTTAGATGGCTTTTTGTTCGGGTCATCCTGATTCGGGTCGAAATTATCTGGGTTTTGATCTGGAAACTGTATGATTTGTGCATTATTCCAGCTATCTTCCATAGCATCCTCAAGCCCTGAAATGTCAAAGGCAGAACTTCCATCTGTCATAGTCTTATAAGTTGTCCACCCCACCCCGCAGGCCGCCGCTATCATAAGTATGACAGCAAGATCATCCACAATAGCTACAGCTTGTACTTCCTCCGCATGTTTATATGCATAGTAAATAGATGACAAGAGAGTAATACAACAGAGCAAGATGCATATTATCCTTTTCCGGTTCTTCCAAATCCTTGATTTCCTTTTCTTCACATCACACCTTCCTTTCTTGTATCTCATTTATCTTACCAGCAAAGCCGGATCCAGCTCCGCAGCACAACAGATTTGAGATACATTTCCACAAAAAAGGTAAAAAAATTAGAGGGGGAAGCTTCCCCCTCCACCGGGATATTGCATCCCAATCCGTCAAGCTTTGTTAGTGACTTTTTTGAATACGCTGATACCTTTCATGATAACAAAAACGCCGCCGATAATAGGTAATGCGATTGGGAGAGTACCTGTCATAACACCAGTCAAAGCGGTACCAATCTCCCCCATCTGAGTTGTTAATGCAGTTGTAATAGCTTCCATAATTTCTCCTTTCCGGGTTTTACACCCTTTTGAATATTTTCATCACCCCAGATATGCCAAGCCCTAAAAGCAGACATATAAAGCCAAGTGCAAAGCCTATCGGAATGAATGAAATCATAAGTCTTGTGACCTCCCCCAATGGAAGGACTTCAACAACAGACGATAATGTTGTTGCTGTATGTACAATTTCTTTCATGGGTTTTACCCCCTTTAATGCTTAATATAATTACTACAGATAAGAGCCAGGACTCCGCCGAATACCAAAGCCACACAGCCCATAAGGGGGATCTGGATATTCTGCATATTTTGCTGGTAGATCTCCACCTTTTCAAGATGTTTGTTCACATCCGTAACAGCCAGAAGCAAAGCCTGTATATCTTCTGTATAATCGGTTGTAACCACTGGTTCAGCGGCAGAGACGTTTTCAGCAGCTCCTTCTGGAGCTTCTGTAACAGGAGTTTCCTCTTCCGGTTTTTCCTGTTGTATATCTTCATCAGCGACACCACTTTCTTCCTGCTGTAACTGCTGGTAGACAGGGACACATAACATATCATCTACTGATACAGGTTCGACCAGCTTTCCGTCGATCAATTCCAGCTTTTCTTGTATCAGCGTAAAAGCATCTGTATATAGCCTTTCCGCCAGGGCAGATTGTATATCAGTGAGTGATTCCTGGATACCGATCAGTTCCTGATGGAGGGAATCAAATTGCGGTAAATAGTCAGTAGTCTCAATCGTTTCTACATGTTCCTGCATATATACCACCTATTTCTTTTCAAGCATACCGAAGGTTGCATCACAAAAATAATGCAGCGTATCAACAACAAGGACGGGTTTCCCATCGCTACCAACCTTCATGATAAATTCAGCATCATAAATTGCCGGAGCAGATACAACCTGACTTCTCTTATCAAAATCTACAGTACATTTGGCGGGCTGATAACCAACCCCACCTTCCTGATCATAATGTGATTTTAATAATTCACCCTTTTCGCCAAAAAAAAGATACTTGAATGTACAGCCTTTTACAATCTCACCGGTATTCTTATCCTTCATATCGTATTCCCCAGCGTACAGTAACAAAATTCTTTGTGTATTCATTTTTTCTCCTCTCTGCTGTCTTACCTATAAGAAAGACAGTCAAAACATTATAATTTGTTATCTATATAAACCGCCAGCCTATAAACAAGCGGATTACATGTTATACCAGACATAATAAAAAGCAAAAATAACAGCCGTAATGAGAAGAACAATAAAGCGGATGTTTGATAAGGCAGACAGTTCGTCAAGCAGGATGTACATGTTATAAACGCTGATATACATAAAATTCCCCCTTTGTATCTCAAAAGTTGACGCCGGTACCGGAATACTCCAGAAATTTTGAGATACACTGTTTCACCTCAAAAGATTATGGCTTCGAAAAGTTATGATGGTGAGCGTGCTGCCTGTGCCCTGTGCCGTGTCTGCCCTGTGCCTGTGCCCTCAGCCGGAGGGATGTGCAGGTCGTACCACACTCCCTTTTATGCACATCCCTCC
>OASX01000842.1_pt1 | contig 19736 bp, 22 predicted proteins | sample 1516531 | NCBI WGS metagenome assembly OASX01 (sample SAMEA2579911, study PRJEB22360) | human gut metagenome | biome: human gut; feature: human-associated habitat; material: faeces | place: Denmark | collected 2008/2010
GACAGACAAAGGAAAATGAGAAAAGTTAGTGTTTTAAGGGGTGGGAAACTTTAGTAATAAACTTTTCCTTTCACTCCTTGTCACTGAAAAAGGTGATTTTTCAGCCACATACAGAAAAAATTCAGTATCTCCGATAAAAAGCAAAATGAATAAGACGTATATTTGCAACAACTAAGCACAGATTGAATTCCACTAAAATATACCGATATGAGGGTACGCCATACTAAGCTATTATCACTCCTCTTTTCTTTAACCACTATCCTGCTTCACGCCGGAGAAATACCAACAGACACTCTGTTGGCACACTTCTACAACCGGGCAGCCAATCTCATGGAAGAAGGACACTACGATGAAGCGCAACGTAGCTTCGACAGCGCCTTTGCCACCCGGAACGTAAAGCACTCCTTCATGTATCCCATCTTGCTGAACGAACAAGCCACACTACTGATCTATGTGGGAAAGACAGAAGAAGCCTTTGCCATGAAAAAAAATATGCTCCCCTACCTGCCGCAGATAGATGATTTGGAAAAGCACATCAGCGTATACAACGATTTGGGCCTCCTCTACCGTCAGCACCAAATGAATGACTCTACACTCTACTATTACAATAAAGCACTGGACAGTGCCTTGCAATATGGTGACGAAAGCTGGATAGCCCACATCTGCAACAATGTGTCCATCCTATACTTCAATATCAGGCAGCTGGACGAAGCAGAAAAGTATACCGACATGGCCACCGAACATGCCGCCAGAACCGAAGACCCATTCGTAGCTTTCACCACCTGGCAAATCAGAGCAACCATAAAGGCTGAACTGAACAAGCTGGATGATGCTGAAAAATCCAACCTCAAAGCCTGGAACATTGCCTGCCACGGAGAGGGAAACGAAGACTTATGGAAGATACGCTGCCTGCCCGGCATGCTGAGACTCTTTGAACGAAAAGAACAACCCGATTCCATAGACCACTACTTGAAATTGGGGAACAAACTAGTACAACGGGTACCATCCAACTCCATCGCTGCCATAGGATTCATACAATCGAGGGCAGCCACCGAAACAAACCGCAAAAACTATGCCCGCGCCTTGAAGGACTTCCACTGGCTGCGTAACCGGAAAACCGGTACCGAGCCCAAAACATTATTTACACAAATGGCACGATGCTACGATGCCTTGGGAAACCCCAAACTGGCCGAGAACACCGGCATAGAGGTCAGCTATCATCCAACGGAGAACAACGCATCACGCCATCTTCCCAATGAAACCGCTTATGAGCTGTACCGCATCGTACAAGAACTCACCATGAACATCGTGAAACATGCCTCAGCCAGTCATATAGTCATCAGTCTCCGTGCCGACAACGAAAATAAATATACCCTGCAAATTACAGACAACGGTAAGAATGCAAACAAGCAACAAACAGCAACAAACAACAATGACGGCATAGGATTGCGTACCGTAAACGACCGTATCAGAGCCATCAACGCTACCGCCAATGTATGCTCGTCAACAGAAAACAACGTTTTCACCCTACTGCTTAACATAAACGAATGAAACCAAACAAAGAAACATACAGAATACTGGTAATAGATGACCACCCGATTGTTGCTGAAGGTATCATCGCATTGGCCTCGCAACTCGAAGGAGTGGCGTGCAAAGGAGCCACTTGTGCAAAAGACGTGGAACAACTGACCCTCAAAGAGAGATTCGACCTTTGCATCATCGATCTGGAACTACCGGATATGAATGGATTCCAGCTCATATCCCACCTTCACAGCCGGATACCCGAATGCGGCATTTTAATCTATACCATGCATGAAGAACCTTGGATCATAGCCAAATTATCCACCCTAAACATCAACGGAGCTGTTTCAAAAAATGCCAGCACCAGCGAATTGAGAGACGCCATCAGTACACTGAAAAACGGAACCAGATACTTCAGCAATGTTTTCAGCGAACTGGACAAGGAAAAACAAAACACCCTACCACATGCACTTCCCGAATTGTCGAGACGTGAAAAAGAAGTGCTCGCCTATCTCTCGCAAGGACTGAGCACCTCTGAAATATCCCAATTACTATTTCTCAGCATCAATACAATACAGACTTACCGGAAGCGCCTGATGGAAAAACTGGAGGCCAAAAACGTTGCAGAACTTGTCTACAAGGGGAAGAGCTTATTCTGAGAACACTTGTCATTCGCCCGGACAGTTACAAGCCTCCAGCTTCTCAAGCTTCGCCTTCGGAAAAGGAGGAAAATCAACTTAGCGGATACTCACCGTCATCGGATTGCGTACCTTCTGTGCAAATGCCGCCATATAGCTATTCCAGGCTTCAGCCGTCTTGATGTCCGCACGGTCCCAGGCAAAACCCCAGTAATACACGTAGTCGGCACCCGGCTCATAGTCGCTGACAGCCAGTACATGACCGTCCGCATTGTTACGCATCTTCTTCTCCTCTATGGGGAAAAGCACGGTTTTGGCTTCCTTCACAACGGCAGGGAAAGCGGCCCCCATAAATATCTTGCCATTATCCGGTCCGGTAGTGGGATCTACATACGTCATATAGCCACCGGCAGCATCAGCCACCACAGCACCGTCCGGTTCGTGCAGCACAATACCGGTAACAATGGGCAAGGATTCCTTTAGATTGCTATACGAAACGGCAGTACGGTTCAGATGAGAACCGGCATCCAGCGTAATCAGACGCGTTTCCACCACCGCAGTATCCCCTTTCACAGCCAACGGATTGAACTCCAGCTTCACCGTGAAGCGCAACGGACCGTTGTCCAGCACCTCCTGCGTCTTGTAGCACCACGGATAGATAATGGTATCATTCACCATCAATGCAGACACTCCGGCTCCCAGTGTTGGGCCTACTGCATAGCAGTCCATGCCATAACCGTGGTCTATATGATAGGAGAATGTACGTACCAGCTCATCGGCAGCCTTCGGGTCTGTCTTGCGCAATTCATTAACCTGCTTCCAGGAGTCTGCATCCAGTTCCTTGGCATACATGTCTTCCAGTACCGGTGCAGCAGTGCCTCGCTTCGTGAACAAGTCGTAGCCGAAACCGCGTTCACCCCTTGCCTGCAATGCAGGACCGTAGGCACGGAAGCCTACCAAGTCGTTCTCCCAGGCCATGTCGTCCAGACGTTCGGGATACTGCCGCCCACAAGCCCTTACCTCCACATCGACGGGAGTACCGGCCTGGACGGTATATGCAGCCGAAATTGCGCACGGCGGGAAGACCCGCCGGGGACGTTATATGCAGCCGATGCATTGGCGGCTACCGTAGCAGGGAAGATTAATTTGTCATCGTAGGTCACTTGGTAGGGAACCTGTTCCCCTTCGACATTCAGAACCACAATCTGTGCGGTGTCTGCCAAATTCAGGCGGTTTGAGATTTCGGTCATGGACACCTCTACCATCTCATCGGAACGGTCCATCGCCAACGGATTAGTTACCGTAACAGTCACTGTCTTGCTATCGTTACAAGCAAGACAGCAGAGGGCCGCCATACATAATAAAAGAAAGTTTCTCATATAATCATTGCTTTTTCCTAATCAGTTGTATAACTTTCTTTTAGGCGCGGATTTCGCGGATTATACGGATTTTCCTTATCCTTTCCGCGAAATCCGCGTAATCCGCGCCCAAAAGAAAAAGGTGACAAGTGACATTATCCTGCCACTTTATCACCTTCTCAATTATCCTTCAAATTTATTTCGGTTGCTTTCCGATGTAAGCCAAGATACCGCCGTCTACATAGAGGATGTGACCGTTTACAGCATTAGAAGCTTCCGATGCCAGGAACACTGCCGGACCGGTAAGTTCTTCCGGGTCCAGCCAGCGGCCTGCCGGAGTCTTGGCGCATATGAACGAGTCGAACGGGTGACGGCTACCGTCGGCCTGCTTTTCACGCAACGGAGCAGTCTGCGGGGTAGCGATGTAACCCGGGCCTATACCGTTACATTGAATGTTATATTCACCATATTCAGAGCAGATGTTACGAGTCAGCATCTTCAAGCCACCCTTGGCAGCAGCATAGGCCGATACAGTCTCACGACCCAGTTCGGACATCATAGAGCAGATATTGATAATTTTACCGTGGCCCTTCTTCATCATGGCAGGCAGAACAGCCTTTGATACGATGAAGGGAGCATTGAGGTCGATATCGATTACACGGCGGAAGTCAGCAGCCTCCATCTCGTGCATAGGAACACGGCGGATGATACCGGCATTGTTTACAAGGATATCAACGGAGCCTACTTCTTTTTCAATCTGGGCTACCATAGCCTGAACAGCAGGTTCATTAGTCACGTCACATACATAACCGTGTACTTTGATACCCTTTGCAGCATATGCAGCCAGTCCTTTGTCTACCAACTCCTGGTTGATATCGTTGAAACAGATAGTTGCTCCTTGCTCTGCAAAAGCTGAAGCGATAGCAAAACCGATACCATAAGAAGCACCTGTAACAAGGGCTACTTTACCTTCCAAAGAAAAATTCAAATACGGATTCATAACGTTAAATTATTAAGTTTAAATAAGTGATATTCTATTTATGTACGATTTGCAAGTAGTTTATACTCAATGGAAACTTTATTTTGGGAGAATGCCTTCCCTATAAGGAAATCGCAGCGAATGCTTTTCGTATCGTAGCTTTTCACATCATCGGGATGCTCAGCATAGCGAATTTCATAGTTCGTTTTCATGATTGCACTACATTTAATAAGTTATAACTTCAGCCATCAAATACACATCGTTTGCGTACACGATGCAAATGTAACAAAAGAAAATGGAGAAACCGTATAAATTTGTGTCAATTATATAGCAATATCGTTCAAAGATTCGTAAAAAGAAAAAATCTATACCTATAGTGCCAACAAGAGGGGGAAAGAATAACAAAAAAACCCACTAAAACTTGCGATTTTAGTGGGTTTTTAGCTGCAATTAGCTGTATCGTAGTTGGACTACCAGGATTCGAACCTGGACAAACAGAACCAAAACCTGTTGTGCTACCATTACACCATAGTCCAAACATAGGGCTTTCTGTTAAAAAGCGGTGCAAAGATAAAAGGAAGCCCCGAAATATCCAAATATTTCGGGGCTATTTTTACTGCCGAAGCATCATTTCCTTAATTACTTCTCTTTAGGCTACCGTTATTTGGCGATAATCAGATAGTAATTCTTCTTGCCGCGCTGTACCAGCAGGTATTTTTCGTCCAGCAGGTCGGCTGTCGTAATCACCTGGTCGAAAGCAGCCAGTTTCTCCTTATTCAGAGAAACGCCACCGCCTTGCACCAGCTTACGCATCTCGCCCTTGGAAGCGAATACAGCAGCATTATCCACGAACAAATCCACCGCCTTCACACCGGCAGCCAGTGCATCACGGGATATTTCAAACTGGGGAACACCCTCGAACACAGCCAGCAGCGTATCTTCGTCCAACTTCTTCAGTGCATCCGAAGTTGCATTGCCAAACAAGATGTTGGATGCATCCACGGCGGCATTATAGTCCTCTTCGGAGTGAACCATGATAGTCACTTCCTTCGCCAGACACTTCTGAAGGACGCGCAAGTGGGGAGCAGCGTCGTGCTCGGCCGTCAGAGCGTCAATCTCTTCCTTGGACAGTGCGGTGAATATCTTGATGTAGCGTTTGGCATCCTCGTCGCTCACGTTCAGCCAGAACTGGTAGAACTTATATGGAGAAGTGTAGCGCGGGTCGAGCCAGATGTTTCCGGACTCTGTCTTGCCGAACTTGCCACCGTCGGCCTTCGTAATCAGCGGGCTGGTCAGTGCAAATACCTCCCCACCGTTCGTACGGCGAATCAGTTCGGCACCGGTGGTGATGTTACCCCACTGGTCGCTGCCACCCATCTGGAGCTTGCAGCCTTTGGTTTCATACAGATGAAGGAAGTCGTACCCCTGCAACAGCTGGTAGGTGAATTCCGTGAAGGAAAGACCGTCACGTGCCTCACCGTTCAGACGCTTCTTTACAGAATCTTTCGCCATCATATAGTTTACGGTGATGTGCTTACCCACTTCACGGGCAAAATCGAGGAAAGTGAAGTTCTTCATCCAATCGTAGTTGTTCACCAACTCGGCACGGTTGGGGGCATCCGAATCAAAATCCAGGAACTTGGAGAGCTGGGCCTTCATACCGGCCAGGTTGCGCTGCAACGTCTCTTCCGTAAGCAGATTGCGTTCGGCAGACTTTCCGGAAGGGTCACCAATCATACCCGTAGCACCGCCAATCAGTGCCAACGGCTTGTGTCCGCAACGCTGGAAGTGACGCAAAATCATCACACTGCAAAGGTGCCCGATGTGCAAAGAGTCCGCAGTAGGGTCGAAACCAATGTATGCAGTCACTTGTTCCTTAGCCAGAAGTTCTTCCGTACCCGGCATCATATCGTGGAGCATGCCACGCCATCTTAATTCTTCTACAAAATTCATCGAATGATTAAGTTATCTGATTAATTATTTAAGTGATTATCTATGAATTGTTTGATTCCTATTTTAATCTGCGCAAAAATACGACTCTTTATTCGAAGAAACAACTCTTAGGGTTTAAAAAAGACTTTGCAGACATTTCTCCGGAGTGTTTCTCCAAGCTCCTCGGGAGAGATGCCGCGCACTTCGGCAGCGCGTGCATACAATTCCCCGATGGAAACTTCGCTTTCATCCGTTTCGATGAACAGCCGGTCGGCAGGTACCCGGCACAAGGCTGCTTCCTGGTATTTCTCCCCGAATGAAAGGTAAAAGCCATGTTTCAGATATTCCTCCACCAGCGCCGCCTTGCCACGGAAACCATGTATTATCCACGGATTCGACGGGCGCAAGTCCCGCTTCACCTTCAGCAGTTCATCAACCGCCTTCACCAGATGAATCACCAGCGGCTTTCCCACTTCCTCTGCCAAACATGCCTGGCACCTGAACACTTCCACCTGCAAATCCATCGGAGCATCTGCCAGCTTGTCCAGCCCGGCTTCGCCCACGGCAAGTACTTGGGGATGGCGCACTAACTCCTCCAGACCACATACCCTGCTAGCCACAGCACCTTCGGCTCCGGAGTGTTCACTTCCACTCCGACCTATATGCCAGGGATGTATCCCCACCGAATACCATCCGCCGCTCTGTGGAGAGAACGTTTCGGGATAGCAATTTGCAATGGCAGTTCCGGGTACTTGCGGAAGCCGGTGTGTATGTATGTCAACTGGAATATTCATGGAACGGGATCATATCCGGAACCTCCCCAGGGATGGCAGCGCAGAATGCGCCTGACTGCCAGACAAAACCCCTTGAAAGGTCCGTGTTTCTTGATGGCCTCCACCGCATATTGCGAACAAGTGGGGGTAAAACGACATGAAGGCCCTATCATGGGCGATATGCACTTCTGATAGAAATAGATGGGAAGCAGCAGCAGATATGAAAGCAGACGCTTCATGACACCTGCGGAGTTTGCTCGGCTTCAGCATTTGCCGCTACCTTCTCGGCAATGCGTGCCAAAGCTGTCTTCATACGGTCCTCAATGACAGAAGAGTCTACCAACTGGTCCGAAAGATAGATGAAGGCCACGGCCAGACGGCACTTTTTTTCCGTCAGCACGGCCAGCAGTCCGTGTTTGTTCATGCGGTAGGCTTCACGTATCTGGCGTTTCACGCGGTTGCGCTTCACCGCCCGCTTGAAACGGCGTTTCGAAACACTTACAAGAATGGAAACGGGTGCCTCCAGCTCCTCCACCGGCAGATACACCACACGCAAAGGGAAAACCGAAAACGAGCGTGAGCCGCCCGCAAACATCTTCTCTATCACTTTCTTCTTGTCCAACCGTTCGGACTTACGCAAGGTATTTGGCATGAGAAACAAGGATTAGGGATTAGGGATTAGGGATAAAGGATTAGGGATTAGGGATAAAGAATAAAGGAGGTGGAGGTGAATAGGTTCTTTCATCCTTTATCCTTAATCCCTAATCCTTATTTCTCTCTTTATTTCTCTCTTTTTACTTTCCTTTATTATTCTCCTTGATAAACATGTCAAGCGCCGCCGTCATTGAGGGTGCCTGCACGCTGGGAGCTTCCAGGTCAAGACGAAGTCCGGCATCACGGACTGCCTGGGCAGTGGTAGAGCCGAATGTTCCGATCTTGATTTCCTTCTGGTCAAAATCAGGGAAATTCTTCTTCAAGGCACTGATGCCTGCCGGACTGAAGAACACCAGCATGTCATAATCAAAAGCCTCATCTGCAGCAAAGTCATTGCTGACAGTACGGTACATGACAGCTTCCGTGTGCTGAATCTTATTCTTATCCAGCAGATTCTTCACGTCATCATTGTGTACATCCGACATTGGTACCAAGTACTTTTCAGTCTTATGCTTAACAATGGAAGGTATCAAATCGTCAATCTTCCCGGTGTTTCCGAAGAAAATCTTACGCTTACGATACTGCACATACTTTTGGATATACAGAGCAACGGCCTCCGTCACGCAGAAATACTTCATTGTTTCGGGAATTGTCACACGCAATTCTGTACACAAGTGGAAGAAATGATCAATAGCATGACGCGAAGTAAAAATAACGGCAGTATGATCCAAGACCGAAATTTTCTGTTGTCTGAACTCTTTCGCTGAAAGGCTCTCCACTTTGATAAATGGGCGAAAATCTATTTTCACACCATACTTCTCGGCGATGTCGTAGTAAGGAGATTTCTCTGATGCCGGTTTCGGCTGCGACACAAGTACTTTCTTAATTTTCAACGTCCTAAAATTTTATTATCAAATAACTGTTTAGCTGCATCACACCTTGATATAACACAAAACAAGGCATGATTTCAAGGGCACAAAAGTACAAAATTAAAAGTAAACCGCCATATAAATTGTTACAAAAAAGCTTTAACCACTTGTATAACATCAATATTTTAGCAAAAAAGGCTAAAATCAATCCGATTATTATCGTCAGCTGCAAACTCAAATCAAAATAGACTATGAACAGAGCAAACGGGAAAAGGGCGAATCCCAAGTAATAAAGTAGCGTAGAATAGGACTCAAGCCATAGCGTTGTAACACTTTCGTCAAAAAAAATCCAACCCAGAAAAGAGTAAAGCATCCACTTCAAGCACAAATAGAGAAGACACATACCGATGTAAATCCCCAATAGAAGTCCCGGCGGCACATGGTGTACCAGTTCCGGCTGTATATCATTGAAGTAGTTGAAGATACAGACGCCTGCTAGGATGCAGGTCTGCAGGATGAGCAGCAGCAGATAGCGCATATCGGCGGCTGTGGAAGTGGCAAATATGCTGGTACGTTCGCGATGAAGCAGGAAATCCTTCACCAGTTGCAGCAGGAACTTGCGGCTGCGTGACAAGACATAGGCCGACAGAAAGAAACAGCACAAAAGGACCACGGTGATGCCATCGTCCATTCTCGGAGAATATGGAATAGGAATCCCCTCCGTCCCCACTACTGCCCAAGCCATCAACAGCCCTATCATATTGCAGCGAATTTACGGATGGAGGCGTCCCACAAGGGAGTGGTATATATCAGTTCCACGGCTTCCTGCGGTGTCTGCGCCACATGCCAGATGGCACCGTGCTGCACGCGCATGAAGTTTTCGTCCACCGCCTGCCGGAGCATATCGAGCAGAGGGTCGAAATAGTTCTTGACATTCAGTATCACAATCGGGTTCAGATACAGTCCGAGTTGCTTCCAAGTGATGATTTCCAGCAGTTCTTCCAGGGTGCCGCAACCACCGGGCAGGGCGATGACGGCATCGCTCAAGTCGGCCATTGTCTTTTTCCGTTCGTGCATGCTTTCCACTTCCACGAGTTGGGTAAGTCCGGTGTGATGCCATCCCTGCTCCACCATGAAGCGGGGAATGACGCCCGTCACCTCTCCCCCTGCCCGGAGTGCCGCATCGGACACAGCGGACATCAGTCCCATATTTCCCGCACCATTAATCAAGCGAATTTGCCGCTGCCCCAGCAGAGTGCCCAACTCACGGGCTGCATCGAAATAAACGGAATCTATCTTTGTGCTCGAAGCACAATATACGCATACGGAATTTATCTTGTTCATCATCTTGCCACACCCTTTTTTAGGTATCGCCACAAAGGTACATGATTTCGGGGAGATTTGAAACAAGAGAGTCTTATTTCCAAAGTTCTTCCGGATTTGTGGTGCGGACGCTGTTCTCGAACAGCCATTGGGTGCCACCGCTCCGAACGGTAAATCCGACGGGAATAGGTGCAAGTCTCCGGTCACCCGGCAAGGGGTCGCCTGTTTCATCGTCCATGCGGCTCAGTTCATGCATGCTGTACCAATAGTTATTTTTGGCCATATACGTGTCATAGTATTGCCCTTCATTTGCTTTTCTGTTTATAGCCTTACACAGACCGTTCGATAGGAAAAAATACGAAAAAGCTCTTCCTTCTCACTCATATCTGTCAATTTTCCATAAATTTGCAATGGACCTAAAACATCATGATGTGAAATACAAACGTTGGATTTACTTAACCGTCACTTTCGTCATCATATTGGCAGGACTTGCTTCCCGGAAATATGGCAATGCATTGCCTAAATTTATTGCAGAGTATATTGGCGATACACTTTGGGCAGCTATGGTCTATTGGGGATTACGCTTTCTCTTCCCTTCGGCATCCATACTCAAAGTGGCCGCAATCTCCTTACTGTTTTCTTATTGCATAGAAATCAGCCAATTATACCAGGTCGATTGGGCGAATGCCATACGAAACACCACGCTCGGAGCATTGGTCTTCGGGCATGGATTTTTATGGTCGGATATGATATGTTATACTGTCGGGGTAATGTTATCTGCCACCGTAGATTCTTGCGCTTCCTTTTCTTCTTCGGATGAAGCAGTATAAAAACAAGACGCGGACAAAGGAACACAGATTCTATGCAAGCCGCTATTATCCCCGCCAAAAGCATTCGTAGGACACATTTCACGAGGCTACACCTTTTACTCCGGATGGCTACACCCTTTCTATGCGATGGTATAGCCATCTGCAAAAAAGGGTGTAGCCCGGCACGGAGGATAGTTACAACATTAGAAATGGTATGACTGTTATATGACAAAAAAATATCCTAACATGCAAGATATGGGATATCTGATGTTAGGATAACGATAAAAATAGTCAATTCATATCAAGGCAAGACGGCCTAATTATCAATACAAAAGAGACTGCGTTTGTTTATGATAAACTGCATTTTTCTTTTGAAGATTTACGGCTATTGACAAGAGAAGCTACTAAATAAAAGATATTAATGATTACATAGCATAGAAAAAACTTCCACACTTTAATCGTTTCTTTTAGCCACTCCTCAACCCATAAGATATCAATCTTATCCCCACATCGATTTTCAATCTCATATTTATAACTAATTTCACAATTAATAATTGCGTATATAATTAATAATGAAAGAATTATTGATGTGGCAACAAACACAATTCTAAGCCATTTCATAATCTATCTTGTTTTATAAACTACACCTCCTGGTTTGGATATTCTCACTAAATGATTCTGCATTGATATTGGAAGAACAAATCTGTTGACAATAGGAATAGTAGTCCATGTTCCCAAATTACTTGTTTGTTGTAGCCTTGTCCCTTTCAGAGCATTTGACCCACTTTTATTCAACACGTCAGATACCATTGTTGTACAATTATTACTTGTCAGCTTATATTCATCAATAATACGAGCAGAAGAACTGTTATAATAATCACTTTTAGGATTATCTGGCATTGTAGTTGACATATTAATTAAACTTTTCGTCTAAAATATTAGCAACTTTTTCATCTGCCACATCTGTTACTACAAATACAGACATTCCACCAGCTGCTTTTTTTGTCATTGTAAGCTTTTGCTTCATCCCCCATTAACTTTAAAAGAACACCGGAACCATTTCCTAAAGAATTAGAGCTTCTATCTGGCCCTTTATTAGTTCCATTGTATCGTCCGTAGCTATAAACAGTCATATTAGATCCTTCACCAACACTAATCCATGTGTGACCAAAGGACTGAGTTTCAGTGCAAATTCTAATACTATCTCCATTCACATCAATATTAACAACCGGACTATTCGCCCCGTACTGATACGGAGACATCGAATAATACTTCTCGGCAAATCTGTCATTAGTCGTAAACCTTCCTAACGCCGTATCATAATGTCTCGCCCCATAATCATACCAGTTCAAACCCTTCTTCGTATCAAGCTCCTTACCGTTATACTTGTAAGGCTGGGTATTGCCTGCAGTGCCAAACACACCACCGAAAGGGTAGTAATGGTTCGTTTCCTCCACAGTACCTGACTGGTTGATTACTACACGGTTGTTACCTTGATGGTCCTTCAGATAGTAATGATACTGCTGGGTACCGGTCAGGTTGATGTAACCCTCTTCGGTGAGCAACAACTTCTGAGTACCGTTTTCATAGATCACATTACCGCAGTAGTCAGTCGTTGTGGTTGTACTACCTATCTTATGGACTGTTCTCAGTTTCGTGCCGTCAGCACCATAAGTATAGGTGATTGTGCTACCATCACTGAACGATACCGTACTGGGCAAATTTAATACATTATATTGAATATCGGTAATTCCCTTATTCAAATCTTTTGTTAAATTACCATTGGCATCGTAGGCATACTCCCCTGCGACGCTTGCACCGTTCACAAAGGCAGTGTTTGTACCGTATGCAGCGGTACTCACCGCATCCTCCACACAGCTCAACTGATTGCCGTTCAGGGTGAGAGTCAGGTTATCAAGCAGGCCGTAGGCACTGGCACCAGTCTGGCCATAACGTTGCAAACTCTTGATGTTACCGTTCTTGTCATAACCCGTAACGTTCTCCGAGAAGCGGTTCGCATTCGTGCTGATACTTGCTGTCTCGCCATAGGTAGCGTTCAGTACTCTGTCAAGACCGTCATAAGTGAATTTGTAACCGCGGACTGTACTTTCGTTCCCGGACTTCCAGGTCATGCTGCTGATGCTGCCGTTGTACTTCGCAGTACCCACACCCGTGTTGTAGTATAAGTTCTGTGTGAAGCGTGTGCCGCTGATTCCCGTCAGCCAGCTACAAACATTGTAAGTGTACGACTGCTTGTTGGTGGCGGAACCGTGCAGCAACTTGGTGTACAATCGCCTGAATTTGTCGTAATCGCAGTCGTAGAGGGTTATCTTGCTGCCTCCCAATGTATGCTCCACCTTGCTCACCCTGTCAGCATAGTCGTAGCTGTAAGTGTATACTTCCTCTCTTGTAGTCTTTCCGGAAGCGGGAAGTAAATAAAAAACTATCCTAACATGCAAGATATAGTAATATCTGATGTTAGGATAGCAATTAAATAGATTATTTCAAGAATATAAAATACTTATTTATTTAAGATATACAAAACTCCAGTTTCGCAATCTGTATTAAGATAAACTCCATGATGAAATAACAAATAAATCAAATATTTTTCTTCTGGATATGACAAACCAACAGAAAGTACACCTTTCTCATTAAAAAGCAAAGAAATAAGATTTTCTACTTTTCCTTTATAAATTGAATCTATGTATGGCTGTGGAGTTACCATACAGTCCATTTCCTTTAGTGAACAAAATGTAATGCTGTCTATACCCAATGTCTGTTCTAATAAAATTGGAAAAAGTTCATATCGATATTTCTTATTAGCTACCCCATCATTCAGAAATAGGTACATATCTCCTTCTCTTGGAACTATCGAATATACACTATCTTTGTATTCTATATTCATTGCAACAAAAGGACTTTGCCAAGTAGAATCAACAAACATATCTTCATACCTCTCACTTGTTTTATGTACACACATTACAAATAAGAGATTAATACCCAACATAAGGATAATCTTATTCCAACAGTTTTTGGGGTATTTTCCTTCCACGATATTCCGTTCTTTTTGCATCTCCTGTTCTTTTTCTAATTTTATTCTCAGTATTAATAGCACGAATTTCTCTCATGGGTATTCCATTTCCTATATTTTCATAAGACATAATACCTTTATCTACATCCGACGAATGCTGTAACTCATGGCTTAAACCAATTCTTGGTGTCCGATGATTTCCATTAATATCCGTTTTAACATCAGGGTCATAATTTATAATGCTTCCTTGCGGAATGTCTTTTTTAGCTTTTTCTCTATCAAATCCTGAAGAATTAGACTTTCCTCGTTTAGTCCTTGTTATTGAATGAACATTCTTACTTTTCTCCAGTTCAATAATCATCTCACCAATTTCCTTATCATCCTTCTTAAGTTGCTGCAAATCTGCTTTCACGTCCTTTTGATACTTGGTATCAAATCCAAAAAATATTCTCACATTATCTATCAAGCCATTAGGATTAGGATTTACAACAATTGTATCTCCATTCACATCTATGTTATTCACCGGATTATTCGCCCCATACTGATACGGAGACATCGAATAATACTTCTCGGCAAATCTGTCATTCGTCGTAAACCTTCCCAGCGCCGCATCATAATGCCTTGCCCCGTAGTCATACCAGTTCAACCCTTTCTTTGAGTCAAGCTCCTTACCGTTGTACTTGTAAGGCTGAACATTACTTGTACTTGCAAACGCCCCGCCGAAGGGATAGTAATGGTTCGTCTCTTCTACCGTACCGCTCTGGCTGATGACTACCCGGTTATTCCCTTGATGGTCTTTCAAGTAATAGTGATACTTGCTGTCGCTCAAAGTAACATAACCCTCTTCGGTAAGAAGCAGCTTCTGGACTCCGTTTTCATAGACCACGTTTCCGCAGTAATCGGTAGTGGTGGTAGTACTGCCTATCTTATGGACTGTTCTCAGCTTTGTGCCGTCGGCTCCATAAGTGTAGGTGATGGTACTTCCGTCACTGAAAGTCACCACATTCGGCAAATTTAAGAAATTATATGTAATGCCGCTAATACCTTTGTTCAAATCTTTAGTTAAATTGCCGTTGGCATCATAAGAGTACTCATCGGCAGCATTGGCACCGTTTTTGAACTCGAAGCCGCCATTGTAGGCGGAAGCCGTCACGGCATCATCCACACGGTTCAACTGATTGCCGTTCAAGGTGAGAGTCAGGTTGTCTATCATGCCGTAGGCGGCTGAAGAGAGTTGCCCGTAACGCTGCAATCCCTTGATGTTACCGTTCTTGTCATACCCCGTCACGTTCTCACTGAAACGGTTCGCGTTCGTGCTGATACCTGCTGTCTCGCCGTAGGTGGCATTCAGCATGCGGTCCAGTCCGTCGTAGGTGAACTTGTAACCGCGGACGGTGCTTTCATTCCCGGACTTCCAGGTCATGCTGCTGATGCTGCCGTTGTAGCGGGCGGTACCCACACCCGTATTGTAGTACAGGTTCTGGGTGAAGCGCGTACTTGTGATGCCCGTCAGCCAGCTGCGGAGGTTATAGGCATACGTCAGCTTGTTCGCCGCAGAGCCGTGCAGGGACTTGGTACTCAGACGGCCGAAACTATCGTACGTATAGTCTGCCAGAGTTATTTTGGTTCCTCCCAAAGTATGCTCCACCTTGCTTACACGGTCTGCATGGTCATAGCTATAGGTATAGACTTCCGTACGTGTGGACTTGCCGCTTGCGGTATGGCTATGCGTCACCGTGGCGGGCTGTCCCGTAAAGGTATAGACCGTATTAGTCACGTCATAACCGCCCAAAAGATTGTTCTGTACGACTTTAGTTACACGCCCCTTGACGTCATAGTAATAGCCTTTGTAAATTTTAGTACTGCTGCCGGATACAGTCACCGCGCTTCCTGTCAGGGAGCCTTTACTGTAGCCCGAAGTGTCGTTCGTGAACTGGCTCGTCGGGAAACCCGTACCGCCCAGTTCTGCACATGCACCACCTGATCGGAAGAAACCGTCTTGTTCGTGCACTCCCCCTGTTGCGTCAGCCGTCCACCGTTGTCATACACATACTCCGCGAGCTGCGCATCCGGAAGCTTCTTCCAAGTGCAGAGATTACGGTGGTCGTCATACACACAATAGGTATCCTACGTCTCGCTGATAGAATAACAAAAACTATCCTAACATACAAGATATGGAATATCTGATGTTAGGATAGTAATTAGATAGATTGGTTTTTAATCAACCTATATCAGAGGAAGACAGTAGTTCGTTACGACGAATTAACCTAAAGCATCAGGCTCTAATAAATCTGGATGTAGTATTACTGATTTATCTAATGCTCTAACAAAATGAGATTTATGGGAATATAATACTTGATACTCCTCACTCTTCTCATTTGCCCAAACTTTCAAAACTACAGCCGCTTCTAAGGGTAAACTCTTCCCGCAGAAACAGCAAACAACCATTTCTTTATTTAATATTCCATCCATAATTTTTCGCTATTCTATTAATAGATTTTTGAGACCAATTTCCCATTGTTGTTATTATACCTTTCCTCCCTTCTACAACAGCATTAAATCTACCGGGAGTAATTTCATGAAGATAAACTGTAGCTCCATCAGCCTGAGTAAAAGCCTTTCCTACAGACTTTGTTACTCTTACTTCATTCACAGAAAGTACCCCTCCTCTCGTTGCCGTTGTTCCAGCAATCCGTTGCACTCCGTGAGCAGTTGATTGTATTGCATTTTGAGTACCTCTTCCTGCCACCTTTCCTACAGCCCATCCTATTGCCTTCCCCAACAACATACCGCCAAACTCTCCGGCACCAAAGCCAAAGGCAGCTTCGCCTATAGGTCGCGCAATAGCATCTATAGAACGACTGTTCAGAGAATTGAAAAGGGCAGACTTAGAGTCTTCAGATAAAGGACTGGTTTTACCTAAGAACTGATTCTGAAGTTTACCGCAGGAAGCTATCAAGTCAAAAGCATTAACAGCCTGATTGGCTAAGATACCTCCATTCTGATAGAAGTTCAGATAGTTGTCATTACCTAACGCAATAGAGGCAGATGAACCGATATTAGTATAGCCTTTTAAGGCTTCACTGCCTTCCTGCCAACGTAAATTCCCTTGTTTATCTTCATACCAGTCAGCTCCTGTTGGGTCTATTCTGCTGATAGGGCTGTTACCACAATAAGCATAGAGACTTGTTTTGAAGTAGTTTTCAGCAGAAGGGTCCACCGTCTCAAACCTCCCCAACGCCGCATCATAATGCCGTGCCCCGTAGTCATACCAGTTCAGCCCTTTCTTCGAGTCATACTCCTTGCCGTTGTACTTGTAAGGCTGAACATTACCTGCACTTGCAAATGTACCGCCGAAAGGATAGTAATGGCTCGTCTCTTCTACCGTGCCGCTCTGGCTGATGACTACCCGGTTATTCCCCTGATGGTCTTTCAAGTAGTAGTGATACTTGCTGTCGCTCAAAGTAATATAACCCTCTTCGGTAAGAAGCAGCTTCTGGACTCCGTTTTCATAGATCACATTGCCGCAATAGTCAGTCGTTGTGGTTGTACTGCCTATCTTATGGACTGTTCTCAGCTTTGTGCCATCGGCTCCATAAATATAGGTGATAGTACTTCCGTCACTGAACGTTACTGTATTTGGCAAATTTAAACAATTATATGATATACCGGTAATATTCTTGTTTAAATCTTTAGTTAAATTGCCGTTGGCATCGTAGGTGTACTCGTTCGCCTGCTTCATGCTGTCCTTGAACTCGAAGCTGTTATTGTAGACGAAAGCTGTCGCGTTCTCGCGGAAACGGTTAGTGTCTGTACCAATGATTGTAGTATTATCATAGGCGGCGTTAACATTTGCTTTAAAGCTCATTGAATAAATTTTGCCATTGGGCCTTCATTACTCCACTTGGCAAGTTAGACTGCTAATATTTCTATTATAGTGGGTACCCTATAAAAAGAAACAGCGGATGTTTCCACCCGCTGTAATAGAATTGTTATAAAAATATTATTCAATTATTTGTTTTTTATTTTTAATATAAAATAGAATAAGAGCATAATAAAAACCTCAGATAATACACCTGGTAAATATAGAAACCCTATCATTATATCAAAATTAAAACGCCAAAATATAAAGAAAATAGTAGAAAGAGAGACAACAAGTATCAATTGCAGGCAACAATATAATAATGTCGTTTTAAGATTAAGCCTCAAATTCAATAATAATAATAAGAAGAACAAAACCGTTCCTAAAACAAACGTTATTGATCCTACAAATAATTCAACTGAAAATAAATCTCCTAATGATATACTTTGACTTTCCATATCTATTCAATTTTAACTTGTCTCTTTTTAGGATCATAATTTAGTGACTTAAAATTATCTTGATACTCTTTAACTATACTATTGGGCCTTGGATCTATAATTACTGGTGCCTTATCTTTTACAGATGGGTCTTGTTTCAAAACATCAGCCGCAAAAGTTCCACAATTATTATTCCTTAATGAATACTCTTTCCTCTTTGAATTAGCATTCTCCGCTATTTTTGATTCTGCATAGTTTTTCATTTCTTTAAACTTATCACTTTCAATATATGCTCCTTCTATTCTTCCGGCATGTCCCGCTTGTTCAGATATTATTGATAAAGTTTTATTCAATGATTCCAATGTAGGCTTTTTATCTTGTCCTATTTTTACATTTGGAACAGCGAATGTTCTGACAACTCCTTTACCCTCTTTGTCATATCTGCCATATTCATAATATTTAGTCACTCCTGTTTTATTATCAATCAATAATACTCCAGCATGACCTAAATTCCCAATTTTACCAATAGGAGTTGATATTTTATAATCAGGGAAGGCAATATAAATACCATCCTTCCCGTTAGGGTCTATACAATTTATAGGATTACTATAACAATAAGTATACAAACTTTCTGAATAATACTTCTCTGCCAACGGATCCACCGTCATAAACCGTCCCAACACTGCATCATAATGCCGTGCCCCGTAATCATACCAGTTCAAGCCTTTCTTCGTGTCATATTCCTTGCTATTGTACTTGTAAGGCTGAGTGCTTGTTGATGAAGCGAATACTCCTCCAAACAGATAGTAATGGTTTGTCTCCTCTACCGCTCCGCTCTGGTTTATGACTACACGGTTGTTCCCCTGATGGTCCTTCAAGTAATAGTAATACTTGTTGTCGCTCAAAGTAATATAGCCCTCTTCGGTAATCAGAAGCTTCTGGGCTCCGTTTTCATAGACCACATTCCCGCAATAGTCCGTTGTGGTGGTAGCGCCACCTATCTTATGAACCGTTCTTAGCTTTGTGCCGTCGGCTGCATAAACATAGGTAATCGTACTTCCGTCGCTGAACGTTACTGCACTTGGCAAATTTAAACAATTATATTGAATATCGGTGATTCCCTTGTTCAAATCTTTGGTTAAATTGCCGTTCGCATCGTAGGTGTACTCTCCGACCTGCTTCACGCCGTCCTTGAACTCGAAGCCTCCACCGTAAGCAGAAGCCATCACGGCATCGTCCACACGGCTCAACTGATTGCCGTTCAAGGTAAAAGTCAGGTTGTCTATCAGGCCGTAGGCACTGGCACCAGTCTGGCCGTAACGTTGCAAACTCTTGATGTTACCGTTCTTGTCATAACCCGTAACGTTCTCCGAGAAGCGGTTCGCATTCGTGCTGATACTTGCTGTCTCGCCATAGGTAGCGTTCAGTACTCTGTCAAGACCGTCATAAGTGAATTTGTAACCGCGGACTGTACTTTCGTTCCCGGACTTCCAGGTCATGCTGCTGATGCTGCCGTTGTACTTCGCAGTACCCACACCCGTGTTGTAGTA
>OASX01000854.1_pt1 | contig 19518 bp, 19 predicted proteins | sample 1516531 | NCBI WGS metagenome assembly OASX01 (sample SAMEA2579911, study PRJEB22360) | human gut metagenome | biome: human gut; feature: human-associated habitat; material: faeces | place: Denmark | collected 2008/2010
GAAATCAATCAACATCATCGGCATAAATTCGCCCATTTCGATGAGAATTTCGTTGAACGTCTGCTAAATCATCCTGAAGTACCAGAACTGATCCGCACCAGCCCGTTGACCCAGCGCGAATGGCAAGTGCTAGGGTTAATTTATTCTGGTTACAGCAATGAGCAAATTGCCGGAGAACTAGAAGTCGCGGCAACCACCATCAAAACGCATATCCGCAATTTGTACCAGAAACTCGGCGTGGCCCATCGCCAGGATGCGGTACAACACGCCCAGCAATTGCTGAAGATGATGGGGTACGGCGTGTAAGTTTAGCCGGATAACGCGCCAGATCCGGCTTACATCTCTGCATCATTCAACGCTCACCCGCGTTACGCCATCTGTTTCTATCAAACCAAACCGCACCGGCAAGAAACGCTCCACCACGGCGATATTGGTTAGCAGATGGCATGAAGGATGGGCGACCGTAAATTCTCCCGCGCCCGCCAGCGCCATCGGTAGCACCAGTTGGTCGGCGAGATATTCCCCCACTGCCGCCGGGCTTGCCAGGTAGCGTTTCACCTCTTTCACCAACTGTGCCGCAACCACCTCGGCACTGACGCGCTTTTCACCGACGACAAAAAAGCGTTCGGTAATATTTTCACTTTCGACTTCAAGCGAGACGGTATTACCCGGCCCCTGGTCGCGCGGCAGGCTATGAACAGCCTGTTCATGAAGTGAAAAACTTGCCGTCAGCGTAGCAATTTCACGCTCAGCGACATGCCGCGGTACGCCAGCTAATAGCACCTCACCACGCAGCCGCACAATGTTCCCGCGCTCGCCAAGTTGCAAGGTGTTAAACGATGCCACGGGCGAGACTTCCGTTGCCACCACCCCGCCTCCGGCAGGATAAAAACCGTGGCGTAATAATGTGGTTTGCTGATGAATTCCCATTTTCGCCAGCAGCGGTTCCAGCACCAGGCGGAAAAAATCCACAGGCGGTGCCGACGGGTTATCGGTGCCACCGCTGACTTCAACACGCGAAGGACCATCGGCAAACCACAGCGCGGGCAATACCGTTTGTAGTACCAGTGTGCAACTTCCGGCGCTACCAATAGCAAAGCGGTAGTCGCCACCGCGCACGCTGCCAGGTCGGAAGACCAGACACTGCGACCCCAGATCCGCGCCCTCCACTGTCGCTCCGCAAATTTCCGTCGCCGCTTTTACTGCAGTCAGATGCTGGCGCAACAGTCCCGGTTTTGCCCGCCCGGCACGAATGCCGGTGATGGTAAACGGCTTGCCGGTGATCATCGACAGGCTCAGTGCCGAACGCAGGATCTGCCCGCCGCCTTCGCCCTGTGCGCCATCCAGCGCAATCATCCTTTTCATCATTTATCCTTTTACGCACACCACCTGACGCAGGGTGTAGATAACTTCCACCAGATCGCTTTGTGCCGCCATCACCGCATCAATATCTTTATACGCCATCGGGATTTCGTCGATCACTTCGGCATCTTTACGACATTCCACATGCGCGGTGGCACGAATTTGGTCTTCCACGCTGAACAGTTTTTTCGCTTTAGTACGGCTCATAATCCGCCCGGCACCGTGGCTGCACGAACAGAACGACTCTTCATTTCCCAGCCCACGCACGATAAAGCTTTTCGCCCCCATCGAACCGGGAATAATTCCATATTGACCAGCACGCGCAGACACCGCGCCTTTACGCGTCACATAGATCTCTTCGCCAAAGTGCCGTTCTTTTTGCACATAGTTGTGGTGACAGTTGATCTCTTCCATCGCCAGCGTTTGTGACTGTCTCACCGTTTTCTGCGTAACGCTCTGCAACGCCGACACCACGTTTTCCATCATCGCATCGCGGTTCAGGCTGGCAAAAAGCTGCGCCCAGGCCACGGCTTTCAGATAATCATCAAAGTATTCCGAACCTTCCGTGAAATACGCCAGGTCACGTGACGGCAACGTTTCAAGCTGGTCCTGCATCTCTTTTTGCGCCAGATCGATAAAATAAGTTCCGATGGCGTTACCGATTCCGCGTGAACCGGAGTGCAACATAATCCACACCTGGTCCGACTCATCAAGGCAGATTTCAATAAAGTGGTTACCCGTTCCCAGCGTTCCCAGGTGTTTATAGTTATTGGTATTAAGGAAACGCGGATATTTTTGCGTTAGCCACTGATAACCCGCTTCCAGCTCAGCCCATTTCGCATCGACGTTAACAGGCGGATTTTCCCAGGCACCTTTATCACGTTTACAGCGCCCGGTAGTGCGCCCGTGCGGTACGGCAGTTTCTATCGCCTGACGCAGCTCCGCCAGGTTTTCAGGCAGGTCCGCCGCCGTTAACGCGGTACGCAGTGCGTTCATTCCACAGCCAATATCCACGCCCACCGCCGCCGGAATAATCGCCCCTTTGGTCGGGATCACGCTACCAATGGTGGAACCTTTACCCAGGTGTACATCAGGCATTACCGCAATATGTTTGAAAATAAACGGCATCTTCGCCGTATTAATAAGTTGCTGACGCGCATCGGCTTCTACCGGCACGCCTTTGGTCCACATTTTTACCGGAGCATTTTCAGTGGTCAGTAATTCGTAATTCATTTTGTTTTTCTCTTTTCGTTGTTTGCTGTCCTGATAATTGCAACCGTCGTGCCAGAAAATCAAATAAGCATCTTAATTTTTTAATTCATTGTTTTTAAAAATATTATATTTTTACGTCCGTAAACGGAGATTTCCCGCAAAGCCGATTTACCGATAATGAAATCTCGTCTTTTATAAGGATATCTAAGATGCGTAAAACAGTGGCTTTTGGCTTTGTCGGAACGGTGCTGGATTATGCCGGGCGCGGCAGTCAGCGCTGGTCAAAATGGCGTCCGACGCTTTGTTTATGCCAGCAAGAATCGTTAGTCATCGATCGACTGGAATTATTGCACGACGCCCGCTCGCGCTCGCTATTCGAAACGCTATTGCACGACGCCCGCTCGCGCTCGCTATTCGAAACGCTTAAACGCGATATCGCCAATGTTTCGCCAGAAACAGAAGTGGTGGGCGTTGAGATTGAACTGCATAACCCATGGGATTTCGAGGAGGTTTACGCCTGCCTGCATGATTTCGCCCGTGGCTACGCGTTTCACCCTGATAAAGAAGACTATTTAATTCACATCACCACCGGTACCCACGTGGCGCAGATTTGCTGGTTTCTGCTGGCGGAAGCGCGTTACCTGCCCGCCCGGCTGATACAATCTTCGCCACCGCGCAAAAAAGAGCAACCGCGCGGCGCAGGTGAAGTGACCATTATCGATCTCGATTTAAGCCGTTATAACGCCATCGCCAGCCGCTTTGCCGAAGAACGTCAGCAAACGCTCGATTTTCTTAAGTCCGGCATTGCCACGCGTAACCGCCACTTCAACCGCATGATTGAGCAGATCGAAAAAGTGGCGATTAAATCTCGCGCACCGATCCTGCTTAACGGCCCAACCGGTGCGGGCAAGTCGTTTCTGGCGCGACGCATCTTCGAGTTAAAACAGGCGCGGCATCAGTTTAGCGGCGCGTTTGTTGAGGTGAACTGCGCCACTCTGCGCGGCGATACCGCTATGTCTACGCTGTTTGGTCATGTAAAAGGCGCGTTTACCGGGGCGCGAGAATCGCGGGAGGGGCTGCTACGTAGCGCCAACGGCGGAATGTTGTTTCTCGATGAGATTGGCGAACTGGGCACAGACGAACAGGCAATGCTGCTGAAAGCCATTGAAGAGAAAAACTTTTACCCGTTTGGCAGCGATCGCCAGGTGAGCAGTGATTTTCAGCTTATCGCCGGTACGGTGCGCGATTTACGCCAGTTGGTTGCCGAAGGCAAGTTCCGCGAAGACCTGTACGCGCGCATTAATCTCTGGACCTTCACTCTGCCTGGGCTACGCCAGCGCCAGGAAGATATTGAGCCTAACCTGGATTATGAAGTGGAGCGCCACGCCTCACTCACTGGCGATAGCGTGCGTTTTAACACCGAAGCACGTCGCGCCTGGCTGGCCTTTGCGACATCTCCCCAGGCGACATGGCGTGGTAACTTTCGCGAGCTTTCAGCCAGCGTCACGCGGATGGCGACATTTGCCGATAACGGACGCATTACTCTGAAAACGGTAGACGATGAGATTGATCGTCTGCGTTATAACTGGCAGGAGAGTCGCCCCGCGGTGCTGACTGCATTGCTGGGCGAGGAAGCGGAAAACATCGATCTCTTTGACCGTATGCAACTGGAAAACGTTATTGCCGTTTGTCGTCAGGCAAAATCTCTTTCTGCTGCCGGACGCCAGCTTTTTGACGTTTCGCGCCAGGGCAAAGCCAGCGTCAACGACGCAGATCGACTACGCAAATACCTGGCGCGTTTTGGTCTGACGTGGGAAGCCGTGCAGGATTAGCACAGCTCCAGTTGAATATGGTGGTCCGTTAGCACCTGCATCACGCCTGCTGGCGGCATCGTGTCGGTGTAAACCGCATCGACCATGCTGATGCTGCCCATATTCACCATCGCGTTACGGCCAAATTTTGAGTGGTCAACGACCAGCATGACGTGGCGCGAGTTATCGATAATGGCGCGTTTAGTGCGCACTTCGTGGTAATCAAACTCCAGCAGCGAGCCGTCGCTGTCGATGCCGCTTATCCCCAGAATGCCGAAATCGAGGCGGAACTGAGAGATAAAATCGAGCGTCGCTTCACCGATTATCCCGCCATCGCGGCTACGCAATTCGCCACCGGCGAGGATAATGCGAAAATCTTCTTTTACCATCAACGTGTTAGCAACATTGAGGTTGTTGGTAACAATGCGCAGATTACTGTGATTGAGCAACGCGTGCGCCACCGCTTCCGGCGTAGTGCCGATATCAATAAATAGCGTGGAGCCATTGGGGATTTGCTCCGCCACTTTGCGGGCAATACGCTCTTTTTCTGCGGTCTGGGTAGCCTTGCGATCGTGCCACGGCGTGTTAACGGAACTGGAAGGTAGCGCCGCGCCGCCATGATGACGCAGGATCAGGTTTTGCTCCGCCAGCTCATTGAGGTCGCGGCGAATAGTCTGCGGGCTAACGGAAAAATGCTCCACCAACTCCTCGGTGCTGACATAACCCTGCTGTTTAACCAGTTCGATAATACCGTTGTGACGTTGTGTTTGTTTCATTTATAAATCCCTGGAATTATTTTCGTTTTCGCGCATTGAGCGAATCAACAAAAGCCATCGCTAAACCCACGGCTAACCCGGCGATGTGTGCTCCGTTCGCCATCGACATCCCAAACAAATCAAACCATCCGGCGACAATCCAGATCAGCGCAAAGATGATTAACCCTCGTTGCAGGTAAATGCCACTTTGTGGATCGCGCTCGCCGCGCAGCCAGACGTAACCCATCAGCGCATACACCACGCCAGAAAGCCCGCCAAACCACGGCCCGCTGAATTTTTGCTGCACATAGCCGCTTAACAAGGCGCTAATGAGGGTAATGACAATTAGCTTACCGCTGCCGAGTCGTTTTTCCACCGCGCCGCCGAGATACCACCACCACAGGAGGTTAAAGAGGATATGCATCAGCGAGAAGTGCATTAACGCATGAGTAAAGTAACGCCAGAACTCAAATTTCAGCGCTGGCTCAAAAGGCCAGGCCAGCCATAACATCACTTCCTGATCGCCGAGGATTTGCATGGCGATAAACACCAGCACACAAGCAATCATCACGGCCCAGGTGACCGGTCCGGCACGTTCACGCAAGGTGGCAAAGAAAGGAAAACGGCGATAATGCAGCCCGCTGCCAGTATGACCGGATTGCCAACTGGCCGCCAGGTAACGCGGGTCTGCCGGGTTTTCGAGAAAACGCGCCAACTCCGCCCGCACGCGTTCGGCCTGGGATTCATCCGCCAGCCAGACATCGCTTTGGTTATGTTGTTGAATCGTGAGGATAACGCCCTGCGTCGCCATGTAATCAACAAATGCCTGCGCCACGCGGGGGTTAGCAAAAGAGGTAATCATCAACATCGTTGCTGTCGCTTATTCCACACAAAAGAGGACAGTATAAAGCGTTACGCGCCGTAAGCCACCTCTGCGGGAAACTGTCGCTGCCAGGCTTCAAATCCGCCATCAATGCTGTAGACCACATCGTAGCCCTGTTGTAGCAGATACTGCGCCGCGCCTTTGCTGCTATTACCGTGGTAACACATCACCATGACTGGCGTATCGAAGTCGTTATCACGCATAAACGCGCCCAATGTGTCGTTGGTTAAATGGAAAGCCTGCACCGCATGCCCCATTGCGAAACTCTGTGGATCGCGAATATCGACCAGCACCGCCTCTTTTTCCTGCAACTTCTGGTGCGCGTCGGCAACGTTAATACATTCGAACTGATCCATGCGTCTCTCTTTCTTTACAAACAAGTGGGCAAATTTACCGCACAGTTTACGTCGAAGCGGCAGATAAACGCCATAATGTTATACATATCACTCTAAAATGTTTTTTCAATGTTACCTAAAGCGCGTTTTTTTGCTAATATGCTCGATAACGAACATTTATGAGCTTTAACGAAAGTGAATGAGGGCAGCATGGAAACCAAAGATCTGATTGTGATAGGTGGCGGCATCAATGGTGCTGGTATCGCGGCAGACGCCGCTGGACGCGGTTTATCCGTGCTGATGCTGGAGGCAGAGGATCTCGCTTGTGCGACCTCTTCTGCCAGTTCCAAACTTATTCACGGCGGCCTGCGCTACCTTGAACACTATGAATTCCGCCTTGTCAGCGAGGCGCTGGCAGAACGTGAAGTGCTGTTGAAAATGGCCCCACATATCGCCTTCCCGATGCGTTTTCGTCTGCCGCATCGCCCGCATCTACGTCCGGCATGGATGATTCGTGTCGGTCTTTTTATGTACGATCATTTGGGTAAACGTACCAGTTTACCGGGTTCAACAGGTTTGCGTTTTGGCGCAAATTCAGTGTTAAAACCAGAAATCACACGCGGATTCGAATATTCTGACTGTTGGGTAGATGATGCCCGTCTGGTATTAGCCAACGCCCAGATGGTGGTGCGCAAAGGGGGTGAGGTGCTAACCCGTACCCGCGCGACTTCCGCTCGCCGCGAAAACGGTCTGTGGATTGTGGAAGCAGAAGATATCGATACTGGCAAAAAATACACATGGCAGGCACGCGGCCTGGTTAACGCCACGGGACCGTGGGTGAAACAGTTCTTCGACGACGGGATGCATTTGCCTTCGCCTTATGGCATCCGCCTGATCAAAGGCAGCCATATTGTGGTGCCGCGCGTGCATACCCAAAAGCAGGCCTACATTCTGCAAAATGAAGATAAACGTATTGTCTTTGTGATCCCGTGGATGGACGAGTTTTCCATCATCGGCACCACCGATGTGGAGTACAAAGGCGATCCGAAAGCGGTGAAGATTGAAGAGAGTGAAATCAATTACCTGCTGAATGTGTATAACGCGCACTTTAAAAAGCAGTTAAGCCGTGACGATATCGTCTGGACCTACTCCGGCGTGCGTCCACTGTGTGATGATGAATCCGATTCGCCGCAGGCCATTACCCGTGATTACACGCTCGATATTCATGATGAAAACGGCAAAGCGCCGCTGCTGTCGGTATTCGGCGGCAAGCTGACCACCTACCGCAAACTGGCGGAACACGCGCTGGAAAAACTCACGCCGTATTATCAGGGCATTGGCCCGGCGTGGACGAAAGAGAGCGTGCTACCGGGTGGCGCTATCGAATGACCGAATCGCTGGCACGTCATTACGCACGGACCTATGGCAGCAACACTGAGCTATTACTCGGCAACGCAGGGGCGATAAGTGACCTCGGTGAAGATTTTGGTCATGAGTTCTACGAAGCGGAGCTGAAATATCTGGTCGACCACGAATGGGTCCGCCGCGCCGACGATGCCCTGTGGCGCCGTACAAAACAAGGTATGTGGCTGAATGCGGAACAACAATCTCGTGTGAGCCAGTGGTTGATGGAGTATACGCAGCAGAGGTTATCGCTGGCGTCGTAAGGATGATACCCGGTTGTGAGGTACGACCGGGTAGGTAAGGCTTTGCGGGCAGCGTGCTCAATGTTTATTGTCGGATGCGGCGTGAACGCCTTATCCGACCTACAAATATCGCAAATTCAATGAATTACATTCAACATGTAGGCCCGATAAGCTTGCGCATCGGGCATAAGTATCCAGTGTTTAAGTCACCGCTTATATTTTACTGTCTCCAACTTGATGGGCTGTAAATTCGCGGTTACCCAGATAACGCTTAATTCAACCAGACGGTGCGACTCGCCTTTCTTTTTCTTGAGTAGTGCAATAAGCAAGCGAGTTTCTTCCAACAACTGTTCCGGGAGCGCATTTCCCTGGCTGACATATTCCAGAAAGGCATCTGCCATTTTTTTATAATCGGCATCCCAGTTAATACCGCCATTACCGTCAAGTTCATAAATTATTTTTCCAGCAATACGAATAACTTCTCCCTGCAATGAATTGGCTGCGCCAATACCCGGCACGAGTTGCTGCCATAATGCGGCAAAAATATTCTATTCTTGTGCATTAATCACAATAAGTGAAACACCGTCATGAACATATCGACGCGGTACAGGTTCAACATCAAAAATCTGGTACAGTCGATCCAGCGCCGCGCTTACCTCATTTACCCTTTCTGGATTGTAATCTGCACGTAGAAATTCAAATTTCTCACCAATGCGGGTAACAAACTCGCGCATACGTGGCGTTCTTTCCGCCCCAGCGTTCAGCAAAATTTCTGCCAGTTGCACCATTTCTTCAATATTAATAGTCCGACAGACACATAGCGCTGCCTCCAAAGGCGTATACTGTTCAGCATTCAAGACATCGATCTGTGCCCCCCACTGAATAAGTTTCCTGGCGTTTTCCGCTTTATGTGATTTTGCCGCGCTATGCAAGGGAGTTCCTCTATAACCAGAAACGGCGTTCACATCAGCACCTAACTTAAGCAAAACGTCGACATTCTGCGTCCAACAGCGCGCCCAATTATGCAGCGGTGTTACACCGTATTCATCTGTTGCAGTGAGATCTGCCCCCTGTTCTACCAGCCACTGCGCCCAACTCTCCGGGCATTGCCAGCATTTTGCCAGCGCGGTTTCTTTGCTGTAACCGCCATACGCATTAACGTCGCAACTCTCAAAGACCGCTTTAAATGCTTCGAAATCCCCTGCCTGGAGTATTTCATCAAAATCTTTGGGTAATTTTTTCTTTTTTGTCTTCGCCATAGTGTGCTGATTCCTTAAAGTATTCCCTGTAACAATATGAATAACGGTCCCTGAGCTAAAATCGCCAAACTTAAGCACGTTCCCAATTCGCTCCACTTCAGCCTCTGGCTTCTATTTTTGCCACGCCACTGGCAGTAATATCCCAACGCAAACCCAAGCTGAGCGCTTATCGGGCCGATAAAGTCAGTCCACGGCTGAGGCCAAAATGGCGAAAAATTCAGGGGTAACCAGACAATGGTCAGAAAGAAATTGCGCATATTTTCCAGCAAAGCAATTTGCGCTGGCGCGACATAGAAAATGATATTCCACAGGAGCAACCAGAAATAAACTGGTGCAAATACCAGCCAACAATGGAGTCTGCTTTTCAGTTCAGATTGAGTTCTGCAAGAAAATAGCCAACCAACGCAATACATGGCACAGAAAAAAAGCGCGTATTCAGCCAATAACCCAAGCTGTAATTCCAGAAGGGAAATACGCCCGACTATGAGCGGGATTGAAAACAGTATTTCTCCCAGAAAACTCAGCGTGATAACACAAGCAGCCAGCGCAACCACCGTCGGCCATACCAACAACGGCACAATAACAAAGCCGATAAATACTGGAGAAATATAAAATTCGACTTTATTCATCTTTATTGCCCTGGCGAGGTTAGCGTGGCGTCGTACATCGCACATAAACACTCATCAACCATCCAGTCGTCTTCCCAGACCTGATATTTCGTCATTGGTTCGGGCTGTTTTAGCGGGTTCTCAATCGCCTGCCGCGCGCGTTCTTTCAGGATGGATTGATTGTTGATGGCCCAGGCATTAATTTGGGCGGTAATGGCTTTATCGATATCGTCCTGGTTATCTCTAATATAATCTCCGCGATACCTGTTCAATAAACAGGCAAGAGACGCTGCCGACCAAAAGCCGGGAACTGAAATAATGGCATCAAGCAATGGCGCAAGGGCAATATCGGCACGAAAAAACATCTCCAGCATGTACTGTAATTCGACAGCTTCATCGCCAGATACCCAATCAACCATAAACTGGCAGGCAAATTTCTGTAATATTGCCCGTTCATCCGCACGCCAATTTTCTTTACTGGCAAGGTTGATACGGCGTAGAGTAAATACTTCATGAATATTGTCAAAATACCCCTGCGCAACAAATTCCAGTAAACGCGGCAGAAAATAACGGACCTCATCGCTGTTTTGCGGATCAGGTCCTGGACTGCTATTCCAGGCATTGATTAAGGAATAAGGGATCACTCGTAACGATGTATTCCGTAATGCCTTTTGTTCCTGCTGACTCAGGCAATATTCACAACAAACCACAAATTGCTGCGGCACTGGATAACGACGAAAGGTGAGATAAATCTGCTCAATTAATGCCTGCATGGCGGGGCTGAGTTGCATTGTGAATCTCCTTATTCACTACGGTCCATCGTCCACAGCAATTGATAATCGACAAGCGCACAAAGACTTTCGTTAATCAGATAGCTCAGGTTAACACTGTACTCCGTGCGTTCACCTCCGGGAAGCGATGGCGAGCATTCAATCGCCGCCGCGGCACGTTCTGCCAGCGAGTGGCATGATTGCGCAATCCAGGCGTTAATTTGTTGCGTTATCACTTCACCATCCGGCTTACGTGAGATAAAAGCGTTACGTAATTCGCCATTTGGACGCTTGATATATAAAAAATAGGCCAGCGAAGCGATAGCCCAATAGCCAGGCGTGTTCAGTGCCTCATCTAATAAGACTGTTATAGATAGTCCGGCAAAATGAAACATCACGAGAGCAGATTCAAAGTTGATCAATGTCGGCGTAAGGAGCAGATCGTGAATATACTGGCGGGAAAAATCGGTAAGCACACCACGCTCCTCCGGCCACCAGCTTCCCAGTGAAATAGCACCAATACGTTTCAGGCATAACTCTTCATTTATGGCTGGACAATGACCGTGAGCCAGTAATTCCAGCAGTCTCGGAAGTAGGTAACGGATCTCATCATTTTGTTGTTCAAAAGGCCTCGCGCTACTGTTCCATTCATATATCATTTCAACGGTTAATTGACGTAACGGTGTTTGCCGTAACGCCTGCGCCGTCTCTTCGCTGACACAGCAAGGAACGCAAATATTGAACTGCTGCGGTGCAGGATAAAAATGAAATATCTCCCAGGCATGGGCAATAATATTCTGCATAGCAGAACTGGGTTGCATAATTACCCCCTCTTCCGCTGGTCACACGTAAACGGCTGATAGACAAAGCGGGCATTCGCCGCGTTCAGGCGAATAATAGCGCTACGCGAAAGAGAAAAGCTGGGGCGAATACAATAATTGCAATCCCGACAGCTTTCCTCAGTGCAATTTTCCACGGTGTAATGCCGAGCGTAGAGTTTCAGTTCGGCCTGCTTATCCCGGAAACCGCGTAAGTTGTTATCGCTATGAAATTTCCAGGCTTCTTTAAAGAGCTGAAAAATATAGATATCCTCAATCCAGGAGTCACATTTTTTAAGCGGACGCTTTGCTATGACCACCCGCTCATCCGGGTTTAGCATCGCCGTAAAATGAACGGTGAAATCATCCGTCGTGTTCAGGTCGCATGTAACATCTGGAACATCACTAATATAAGGATCAAATCCCAAATCAGCACCACAGGCACAAAGACGGCTAATGGTGGCGGTATCAAGAGTAAACCCCGGCCATACATTACTGGAAATTAACCCAATATTTAATGTGAGATTATATCGCTGCAATCCCTCAAGGCCAGCAGCACCAGCAAATTTTTCACTTTCGTCAAGAGACTGGTTTATAAGTTGTGGAACAATACCAACATCCCAATATGTTGATTTACAGTTAGCTATAGTGATATCAACGCCAGTAAAAGGGTCAATGCCTGCCAGACTGGCAAAGAGCGAATCAACTAATTCCATTTTGTTATCCTTTATTATTAACTGGCAGTTAAAGCTGTCAGAATAAATTCATATTACAAGTGATACTTATTCAGAATCCGTGCGATAGGTAGCAAACCATATGAAACATTGCGCCAATCTGTCGGGAATATCAGGAGTTTGTTGATGAATCCATTGATTCATATCATCTTCAATACTCACTCCTCCGCTAAACAATGTTACATAATCAGCATTAATAATATTATCTTTATATATTAATATTGCCTCATCCGAAACACCTGTGAATACATAAACAAGTGACCATTTATCCAATTCGAAATAATTCAGTATTTGTAACTTATTGATATCCACTACCGTAATCATTTCAGAATTTAACTGTCTTGCAATATTTTTCTTTAGTGGAATTAATTGCGCCGCAGGTAAATCACCTTTAAGCCCTTCACAGGGATTTTTAGCATATAAGGAGGTACTCATTAACAAAAATAAAACAAATGAAACCAACCTTATCAGGCGGGAATTATTATTCTTAAATATTAATTGCATATGAATTCCTTTTCACGTTCATTCATTAACGCTATGTAGAAACACAGAAATATGGGACTCTATCCATCGTATCATTTCATTGTGCCTGAAACAGGCATTCTCACCGTTAATTTTTCCACATAATCCAAAACCATCAAAATAAATATCACATTTTTTATTTTGATACGATGTGATATTCACTCGCCATCTCACATCAGTGACATTTTCTTCTTGTTCAGAATAATCCATCTGTAAGAGCTCAACAATTTTTTACTTTCTTTATTGTCAAGATAAGCAATTTCAACCTTGTATTTATAAATTTCATTCAATCGCTTATCATCAACTGCAACTAGCAACTCGTAATCATGAGGATAATTTGTAATCTCTAGTTTATCTACACGATTACCTATGTGGCATAAATCGTTCACTTTGCCTTCGGCAGCTGCTGATCCGGCGTAAATAATAAGCAAAATAGTTAAAGTTTTTTTTATTATTTTTTTCATATATAAACCTAGTCACTTTTATCCTTTCGCTCTTGCCCAGATGATTTGCTCATCATCACCTATAGTAACTTTATTGATGTCCCCTGGGACTATTACACTACAAGAAATCTGACTGGAACTTCCTTTATCCGCAAACATAGGTAAGGATAAATAAACATGAATATTTATTGTTGAGTCTTTTGTTCTGAATTGTTCTATCTTCCTGACAACCAATGCACTATTACCATGACTTGCGAAAACTGTTACTAATACTGAATTGTCACCAATATTATCTTCATATACAGATAAATTATACAGATCTTTTTTCTCCAGGGATGTGTCAACAACAGAACACCCCGGCACAGATAAAATCAGGATAATAGCAAATAATCGCTTTAGCATAATTTTTAGTATCTTTATTGAGTAACATTAACAGAGTCGTTTAGCGTTGATTTCTCCCTGTTGCCATCATCACTCCAGTCAATTGGCTTATCGATATTATAATCAGGATAAACAGCATATGATGTTGAAATATTTAACATGTCCTCAAACGGACTTTTTACACTCACCCTCAATAAAACATAAATTGATGGCCCTCTGACTTGGTTCTCTATATCCGGACAACGAAAAGCATAATATTGGTACAAGTCAAACTCATTATCTGAATAATACGCAGATAAATTGATCCCGGGATTAATTTGCTCTCTTTCACAAGCTAAAGTGTAAAGCTGGAAAGGCTGTGAAATACTCTGGAATGCAGCATAACTCTCAGGAAAAAAGAGTAAGTAACTGCTGATAAGCAATAATTTCTTGATACCCATACCTACCTACTTTATTATTTTATACCTGATAACGTTTTATACAGCGGCACATATCCCACATCTTCTACCAAACTTTGCCCCTGCGGCGTTAAAAACCAATCCACCAATTTTTGCGTTTCCAATGTGGGATTTTCACGCGTCACCATAAATGCATCAACAATATAAGGATATTTGCCGTTACGAATATTTTCCGCAGTCGGCGCAATACCGTTAATCGCTAGCAATTTTATATTTTTATCAGCGTTCATCTGCGTGGCGTAATAACGGAATGTGTAACCTATTGAGTTGTTTGTATTACGATATTCGGCAACGACGTTAATCATTCCTCCCATCATGCTTGCCACTTCGGTTTCCTGCGGCGAGATCATACGGACATTTTTCATGACCTGCGATTGCATCACCGTCTGGCTGCCAGAGTCTTCCGGGCGTTGCCAGGTCTGGATTTCCTGATCGTTACCGCCAACAGTACGCCAGTTGGTAATTGCGCCACTAAAAATGTCACGCACTTGTTGTTCAGTCAGGGAATTAACTGGATTATCAGCATTGACGATAAAAACAAATGCTTCACGGGCAAAGGGGGTGTACAGCAAAGTGACACCAGATTCCTTTGCACGTTTTTTCTGCCCACCGGAAGGTTGCGCCACGAAAATAATATCGGCGTCACCTTTAATAATCCTGTTATACGCCTCTGGTGTACGAGAGTTCGTCAGGTATTCCCAGGAATGAAAATCTTCCGGTATAACGCTTAGTGCATAAAATGCAGAGGCATAAAGCGGATACGCTGCCGTAGCACCATCGATTCGCGGCCAGTTTTGCCTAAACTGAATTTGCGGTTTGTCACGTAGCGGCGTCAGTTGATTATTAAATTTATCGGGTCGCATGGCCCAGGTATCAATATCTTCGCGCACACCGACGCCGGGATTAAGCTGTTTATATAAATAAGCCTGATAACCGGCGACAATACCCAGTAAGAGAAGCATAAAGAGGAGTAAGTTACGACAACGTAGCCCGGACGTGCCGGTTAAAGGATATCTGGCTGGCCAGGCATATCCCAGCGAAAAACTGATATGCGCCCCAACGGGAATAATGACTATCCACCAGTAGTCGCCACTGATTAATGAGAGTAACAAAACACCCTGCCAGGGGAGCATAAGGTTTGCCAACCAGCCCGCTCCCATCTGGCGAAATTGATAGTCTGCCAGATGTAGTGTGATTATCCAGCCAGCCAGTATTAATAGTGCCGGTAATAAAAATAGACTCTGTCGCCAGATTGCAACTTCCCTCTTTTCTGGCGCACTATCGCCCGCCCACACGCGTCCAGAGAAAAATATTATTATTGCCCCCAGCGTTAGCATAAAGACGTTGAGTTGAAGATAGATTGTTGGCGTTAAGAGTAAATTGCAAATCTCAATAATTACTGAAAGCCCGGCTCCCAGGATAGTAATCACTACTGCTAAAAATTGCGTCAGTATGGGAATACCAAAAAAAGTCATTACCAGCGAGGTCAAAATCCATTTTCTGTTTTTCATCATTCTGTCCATTCTTCCTGAATGGTGAAATTATACTCCCCGAGAACTCTCGCTCCCTCTGGACACTTTTCCGAAATAAAGGCAAAAAAAACGGGGCCCTTTGGCCCCGTTCTGTTTTTTTAGTGAACTTACAATCTCACCGGATCAATATGCCAGATATGTTCCGCGTACTCTTTGATCGTGCGATCAGAAGAGAAGTAGCCCATATTAGCGATATTCAGCATCGCTTTAGCGGTCCACTCTTCAGGACGCTCATAGAGCTCGTCGACTTTATCCTGGCAATCGACATAGCTGCGATAATCCGCCAGTACCTGGTAGTGATCGCCAAAGTTGATCAATGAATCCACCAGATCACGGTAGCGGCCCGGATCCATAGTATTCACGCGGTTTGTAGCCCTGACGACGCAGCTCTTCCACTTCTTCCGCAGTGTTACCAAAGATAAAGATATTGTCAGCACCGACGTGATCCAACATTTCGACGTTTGCGCCGTCCAGCGTACCAATGGTCAGCGCGCCGTTAAGGGCAAATTTCATATTACTGGTGCCGGAGGCTTCCGTCCCCGCCAGCGAAATCTGTTCGGAAAGATCGGCTGCCGGAATGATCAACTGCGCCAGACTGACGCTGTAGTTCGGGATAAACACCACTTTCAGCTTATCGCCAATTTCTGGATCATTGTTGATCACTTTAGCGACATCGTTGATCAAGTGGATGATATGCTTCGCCATGTAGTACGCCGAAGCCGCCTTACCGCCAAAAATATTCACACGCGGTACCCAATTCGCATCTGGATCGGCCTTGATGCGGTTATAACGGGTGATAACGTGCAATACATTCATCAATTGACGTTTGTATTCGTGAATACGTTTGATCTGCACATCGAATAGCGCTTTCGGATTCACCACCACATTCAATTGTTGAGCAATGTACTCCGCCAGACGCTTTTTGTTATCCAGTTTTGCCTGATGTACTGCGTTATTCACCATCGGGAAATCACAATGCTGTTGCAGATCATTTAGCAAGCTAAGGTCAGTGCGCCAGTTGCGACCAAGGTGTTCATCCAGCACGGCTGAAAGTGACGGGTTTGCTACCGCCAGCCAGCGACGTGGCGTCACGCCGTTGGTGACATTGGTGAAACGTCCCGGGAAGATTTTCGCAAAGTCAGCGAACAGCGATTGCACCATCAGATTAGAGTGCAGCTCCGAAACACCGTTAACTTTGTGGCTCACCACAACCGCCAGCCAGGCCATCCGCACACGACGTCCGTTCGATTCATCAATGATCGATGCTCGCCCCAGCAGATCGGTATCGTTCGGATACTGCTCCTGCAACGTTTTCAGGAAATAGTCGTTGATTTCAAAAATTATCTGCAAGTGACGCGGCAAAATTTTGCCCAGCATATCGACTGGCCAGGTTTCCAGCGCCTCGCTCATCAGCGTGTGGTTGGTGTAAGAGAAAACCTTGCAACACACTTCAAACGCATCGTCCCAGCTAAATTTGTGTTCATCGATCAGCAAACGCATCAGCTCGGGAATCGACAGCACCGGATGGGTATCGTTGAGATGAATCGCGATTTTATCCGCCAGATTATCGTATGTTCTATGCAACTGATAATGGCGACTTAAAATATCCTGAACGGTTGATGAAACCAGGAAGTACTCCTGACGCAGGCGCAGCTCACGACCGGAATAAGTGGAATCGTCCGGGTAAAGCACGCGAGAAACGTTCTCGGAGTGGTTTTTATCTTCCACTGCCGCGAAGTAATCGCCCTGGTTGAATTTACCGAGGTTAATTTCACTACTGGCTTGCGCGCTCCACAGACGCAGAGTGTTAGTCGCATCAGTATCGTAACCGGGGATGATTTGATCGTAAGCAACAGCCAGAATCTCTTCGGTCTCAATCCAGCGTGTTTTCTTACCTTCTTGCTGAATACGCCCGCCAAAACGCACCTTGTAGCGCGTATTGTGGCGTTTGAATTCCCACGGGTTACCGTATTCCAGCCAGTAGTCAGGCGACTCTTTCTGACTGCCGTTAACGATATTCTGTTTGAACATGCCATAGTCGTAACGAATACCGTAACCACGGCCTGGCAGACCTAAAGTTGCCAGCGAATCGAGAAAACAGGCAGCCAGACGGCCCAGACCACCGTTACCAAGCCCAGGGTCGTTTTCTTCATCAATCAGCTCTTCGAGATCCAGCCCCATACCTTCCAGAGCTTTTTGTACATCCTCATAAATTCCTAACGACAACATTGCGTTAGAGAGAGTACGACCAATCAGAAATTCCATCGACAGGTAGTAAACCTGACGAGTTTCTTGCGACAACTGGGCACGGTTTGATCGCAGCCAGCGCTCCACGAGACGATCGCGCACGGCAAATAGCGTTGCGTTCAGCCATTCATGTTTATTGGCGACAACCGGGTCCTTTCCAATCGTAAACATCAGCTTGTAAGCGATAGAATGCTTAAGAGCTTCTACGCTAAGCGTGGGCGATGAATATGTAAACGGAGCATTCATATAGGCGTTTCCTGAAAACTATTTCAAGCGATAGTAAAGCTCACGGTACGACTTCGCCGCGACCTGCCAGCTAAAATCCATTGCCATAGCCTGACGTTGCACAAACCGCCACAGCGAAGGACGGGACCACAGTACGAAAGCACGTCGAATAGCCCGTAACAGCGACCAGGCGTTACTATCTTCAAAGACAAACCCACTGGCGACGCCATCTGCCAGATTCTCAAGAGAACTGTCAGAAACCGTATCAGCAAGCCCACCAGTACGCCGCACCAACGGCAGCGTACCGTACTTCAATCCATAAAGTTGCGTTAAGCCGCACGGTTCAAAACGACTTGGCACCAGAATGACGTCCGCGCCACCCATAATGCGATGCGAAAATGCTTCGTGATAGCCAATCTGAACACCAACCTGGCCGGGATATTCCGCCGCCGCCGCAAGGAAACCTTCCTGCAATACGGGATCACCCGCGCCGAGCAGCGCCAGTTGCCCGCCCTGCTCCAGAAGCCCCGGCAGGGCTTCCAGTACCAGGTCGAGACCTTTCTGACTGGTCAGACGGCTCACCACCGCAAAAAGCGGCACTTTATCGTCAACCTTAAGTCCCATCGCAATCTGTAACTGACGCTTATTCTCCGCTTTCTCCTCCAACGAATCGCGGGAGTAACGAGAAGCTAACAGTAAGTCTGTTTCTGGATTCCAGATTTTCTCGTCGACGCCGTTTAGCACACCGGAAAGGCGCCCTTCCCGGTGACGCTGTTGCAGCAAACCTTCCATACCGTAGGCAAACTGCGGTTCGGTGATTTCGCGAGCGTAAGTCGGACTCACCGCCGTAATGTGGTCAGCGTAGTACAAACCGGCTTTCAGGAATGAGATTTGTCCGTTGAACTCCAGTCCGTGAATATTAAAGAATGACCATGGCAATTGAATGTCATTCATATGTTGTGCATAAAACATGCCTTGATAGGCCAGGTTGTGCACAGTAAACACGGACTTCGCCGGATGCCCGTGTGCAGCCAGATACGCAGGCGCAAGGCCCGCGTGCCAGTCATGCGCATGCACCACATCAGGGCGCCAGAATGGGTCAAGTCCGCTGGCCATTTCTGCCCCAACCCATCCCAACAACGCAAAACGCAATACGTTGTCGGTATAGGCGAATAAGTTGGTATCGTGATACGGACTTCCCGGACGATCGTAGAGATGCGGAGCGTCAATCAGGTAAATGCCAACCCCGTTGTAATGACCGAACAACAGCGTGAAATGCCCTGCAAAGGTATCACGGCGGGATACGACCTGTGCATCTGTCACACCACGGCGAATATCGGGAAATGCAGGCAACAGTACGCGAGCGTCAACACCGTCTGCGATTTGTGCTGCGGGTAACGCCCCAATAACATCAGCCAGACCGCCGGTTTTAAGCAGCGGGAACATCTCTGAACATACATGTAAAACCTGCATTATCGCTCCTGTTTATGCCCTAACTTCCGTAGCATTTCGCGCGT
>OASX01000856.1_pt1 | contig 19490 bp, 10 predicted proteins | sample 1516531 | NCBI WGS metagenome assembly OASX01 (sample SAMEA2579911, study PRJEB22360) | human gut metagenome | biome: human gut; feature: human-associated habitat; material: faeces | place: Denmark | collected 2008/2010
ATTTATATTAAATTAATATTTTTTTGGAATTTAGTTAAATAAAATTAATGATATTGGAAAAAACGGCTTAAATATGATATATTTTATGTAGGATTTTGTATAAAAAGGAGGATAAGAATGAATCGAAGAAAAATATCAGCTATGTTAGCAGTAGCTTTGATTACTACTCAAGTGCAAGGTGTTACATTTGCAGATACTAAAAATGGCAATCAAGAAAATAATAAAGTAAATAAAGTTGTTGTTGGAAATAGCAATGAAAGTAATTCTGATTCAGCGACTGAAAAGTCAGAAGATAATCAAGAGGGGAACTTAGAAAAAGATAACAAATCAGAAGAAAGTAATGGGGCAGCTACTGAAGATAAAGAACAAACTGAAAAAGAGAATACTGAAACTGAAAAAGAAGAAAATAATAATGGTGAAGAAAAAAATGATACGCCATCAGAAAAAGAAGATAAATCTGATGAAGCACAAACTTCAACACCATATAAGGTAACAGGAAAGTTAGAATTAGATGTTAATTTTGCTAGTCCTATAAAAGTAGCAGATTCAAGCAAAACAAATTTTACTGTAAAATTAACTAAAGATGGACAAAGTCATACTGTTAATTTAGGTTCTGATGTTAAAAGTGGAAAGTTAGATAACAGTAAAATAGCGTACACTTTAGAAGCATTAGATTATAGAAGAAATAAATTAAGTGAAGATGCAACAGAGTTAAATTTCTATCACTTAACTTTTGAAAATCTTGAATTAGGAACATATTCAGTTGAGATATCTGGAGGTGGATATCAGACTGTAACGATGGATAACGTAGAAATTAAAAAGTCTTCAAAGAGAATTTTAGTAGGTACAGATGAAAAAAATATAGAATCAGAAGATGGAACTACTGAACATTATCCAGCTGCTTTAATAGGTGGTGATTTTGATTCTAATAGTAAAGTTGATAAAACAGATTATGAAGCTTTAAAAAAAGCTATAAAGAGTAAATTAACAGATACAAAGTTTGATTTAAATAGAGATGGTAAAGTTGATATAACAGATTTAAGTTATGTACATAAAAATATGGATAAGGTTAAGAGTAATCCAGTTGTAGTTAATACAACACCAATAATAAATCCAGAAAATGTTGATATAAATTTAAATCCAGAAAAGTTAACTGTAACTGGAGATATTAAAAACATACTAAAAGATAGTGATGATGTAGTATCTTTACAAGCTAAAGGTGAAATAAGTGAAGAAAATCCTATAGAAATTCCTATGAGTTTAACAGGAAAATCAAGAGCTGCTAGTTCAGAAGAAGAATCAGCATCAATTGAAGAAGTTGTTATACAAGCACCAAGTGAAAATGCACCATCTAGTGGTGAAGTTGTTATACCAGGTGCAGGAGAAAATGGACAAGACTTAACAGTTAAATTTAATGATTCAAATATAACTAAATCAGCAGCAAGAACTGCTGATGGTACACAAATGGACACTATAAAAATAAATTTAGGAAAGCAAGTTGCAGTAAGTCAAGTTAATATAAGAGTTACTGGAAGTAGAAGTAATAAGAATTTAACTGAAATAGCAAAAGTTGAATTTTTAAATAATGTATATAAAGAAGTTCCAAAACCTAAAATGAATATACCTGTTATAAATAATTTTACAAGTTCAACTGCTGTTGGAAATGAGGCTATGACAATAGGCTGGAACCATGAAACAAATGTATCAGGTTATGAATTAAAGGTTGAAGAATTAGATAATAACAATAATGTAGTTGATACAAGTACTTATAAAACAAGTCAAAATTCTTTAAAAATAGAAAAAGTAAAACCTTATGGAATTTACAGAGTTAGTATCCAATCAATTTCAGGAGAATGGAAGAGTGGTTACAAAGATGAGCAAGAGGGTTATAGCACAGATACAACAGGTGATACTAACAAAACAAACAATTCAAATGATAAAGATGGTAAGCCAGATAATGTTGATGCAAATTATAATCCACAAGCTTGGGATTCCAAGACAGGAATATTAACAGAAAAAGCAAATGGAGACAATGGAAGCAAGTTTGGAGCTGATTCTATAATAGAAGTTCAAGTAATACCAGAAACAGCACCAGAAGGGCCAGAAGGAATTTCAGTAAAAGGTGGATATAAACAACTTACAGTTTCATGGAAAGCTCATGCAAAAGCAAAAGATTATGAGTTATATTACAGAGAAGTTGGAACTCAAAAATGGTTAAAAGCAAATGATAATGGTGATAAAAAGTATGAAGACTCAAATTTAGAAGATGATATTCCAACAGGAGTAACAGATTTAAAAGCAGGAGAAGCTGATAGTAATGACTTTATAAGAGCTACGTCATATACAATAACAAATTTAAAAGATACAACAAGTTATGAAATTATGATGACAGCAACAAACCACCATGGAACAGGTGGATTATCTCAACGTTACCTTGGAACTACAGCTAAATTAGTACCACCAGTAACGCCTAACTATAAGCTTATAAATACACCAAATGGAGTGGGAAGTTTAACTAATAACATAGAAAAAGTTGAATTTACTCAAGGTGGAACTACAGATAATGATATTTCTGTTTTAGATAATGATTATACTACAGCATGGACTTGGCATAACTGGGATACATCTGCTTATGGAAAATGTGGTCCTAAGATAACATTTAAAGAAGAACATAAAATAGATACTATAAAATTAATAACAAGACTAGACTTAGATTCATGGCCATATACAGGTAATATAGGATTTGTAAATTCACAAGGAAAGTGGGAATATAGAGATGCTTCATTAAGCACAAGTGGAAGAGTAGTAACATTAAAATTATCAGAGCCTATAACAACTAAGCAAATACAGCCAAATATATCTGTATATCCAGGTTCAGGTTCAGGTAAAGTAAATATATCTGAAATTAAGTTATATGAATATGATAGCTTAGAAAAAGATGTAGATAACTTATTTGCTGATGATTTAAAATTATCATTAAATAGTGATGTAACTAGAGAAAAAGTAGAAGAACTTGTTAAGAGAGTAAATACAATAGACCCAGTAAACTTAGAATATCATCCAAATAAAGATGAAATACTAAAGAATTTACAAAGAGCTCAAGACTTATTAAATGATATTTCTTTACAAGATGAAATAATAACTTTAGATTCAAGTATACATAGTATAGGGGCTCAAAATACTATAGGACAAACTAATGATTACCAAGCTCTTGGTATAGCAGTAAAACCAGGAGATAAGGTTAATATTTACATAGCAAGTCCAAATAGAAGCGATACTAAATTTAATTTAGTATTAACACAATTTAATGCAGAAAGTGGAACTGCTTATAAAGTAATAAAAGAATTAAAAGTAGGTAAAAATGAAATTGAAATACCTGAAACTGGTTTTGATATGAACTATGAAAAAGGTGGAAACTTATATATAGGTCTTAAGAGTGGATTTGCAGAAAGTAATACATTTAAGGTAAGAGTAAGTGGTGGAACAAAAATACCACACTTAAATGTAAATAATATTATAGATGATGCTTCTAAAGAAACAGAAGTTAAAGATGCTATAAGAAAATATATTAAAGACTTAAAGAGTTATGTAAGCACTTTAAAAAATAGATATCCAAGCACAGCTAGTATAGAAGATAATGTTAATAATATTTACACTTATGATCCAGAAACTTCTATCTTAAATGCTACAGATATAGAAGGTGAAAGAATAATGCTTTCTTTTGCAGCTGATAAGGTACTTAGCTCAATAGAAAATGGATTATCAGGAAATGAAGATGCTCAAGTAAATAGACTTTATGAAACATTGCTTGCTTGGGAACAAATAATGAAGATTTCTTATTCACAACAAGGCTTACTTGAAGCACCAATAGACTTTGATGGAGATGGTAAAATAACTGGTAATGCTTTAGATGTATTAGGTGGAAAGAGCGAAAATCAATTCTATAATGAAAATAGAGCACCTAAAAACCGTATGAATATTAAATATCAAAGAATGTTTACTGGAGCATTTATGTATGCATCATCACATCACGTTGGTATAGGATATGGTTCTATTGAAGGTGCAATGAATGGTACTCCTTTCAAATTTGATTCAAATGGAAACTTAACAAATTCAGCAGATGGAAGCTTATTTGGATGGGGAATAGCTCATGAAATTGGACACGTTCATGATAGACCAGGATTAACATATGCAGAAACAACTAATAATATATTAGCACTTATAACTCAAACATTTAATGATATAAATGAATCTAGATTAGAAGGTGGAACATATGAAAAGATATATGATAAAGTAACTTCTAATAGTGTAGGTTTAGCAAGTGATGGTGGAACTAGATTAGGAATGTTCTGGCAATTACATTTAGCATATGATAATGACTATACTTATAAAATGTTAGATCTTAACTCTGATAATAAATTAGATAATGATACATTCTATGCTAAGTTATATAGAGAAACAAGATTAAAAGGTGTAGCTCCAAATGAAAATGGACATGATTCTACAGCTCAAACATTTATAATGAGAGCATCTGATGCAGTACAAAAAGACTTAAGAGGATTCTTTGAAAAGTGGGGATTAGTAGCTAGTCCTAATACTAATAAATACTTAGATTCAAAGAACTATCCAAAAGAAGATAAGGCTATTTACTATTTAAATGATGATGCTAGAAGAATTAGATTAAAAGCTGGAAGTAATACAGAATCAATAACTATGGCTTCAGATACTGCAGTAAAGGGAAGCTTTGGAGTTGATGCAAATGGAACTCAATTAATTAATAAATCTTACTTAAATCAAAAAGAAGTTCCATTAACATTAAGTGTTACAAAAGATGCAGATAAAATTTTAGGATATGAAATAATAAGAAAAGAAGCAACAACAACAGGAACTAAGGAAGTAGTAGTTGGATTCGTTGAAAGAGATAAAAATGGAGAAAATGGATTAACTAAGTACACTGATGTTATTGATGCTATAAATAATAGAGCTTTTGAATATAAAGTAAGAGCTTATGACTACAACTTAAATGTTACACAAGAAACTACAATTGGTAACATAAAGGTAAATCATGATGGAAGTATATCAGAAGCTAATTGGGTATTTGATACTAATACAAGAAGTGAACATGATATATCTGATGAACATTCAGGACATGGTCAAGCTCAAAATGGAGAAATTAAAAAGATAAGTGATAATGACCCAACAACTATTTATACAGCTAAAAAAGCAACTAATAATAATGGTACAGTTGTTTCAGGAGATCCATATGTAACTATTGATTTAGGAAATGCTAAATCTGTTGTAGGATTAAAATATAATCCAGGACAAGCACCTAAAAAGAAATTCTCATTAAGAAGCTTATTTAGTAAAAATTCAGGTACTGATTATTCACCAATAAGAAGTTATGAGGTTTGGGTAAGTAAAGATGGAAAGAGTTGGTCAAAAGCTCATTCAGGAGAATTTGATACAACTAAAGAAAATACAATTTACTTTAATGAAAATGGAAGCAATTCAAATACTCAATTATGGGCATATGATGCACAATATGTTAAGTTAGTAGCCAAGGGAGCTAATGCTATATCTATAGGAGAAATAGATATATTAGGTCCAACAGGAGATAATATAGAAATTGGTATAGATAATGGAAATAAAGTTTATGAGCATGGTGTAGGTAAGTTAGCAACTGATTATACTTATGCACCAGAAAAGACTATACCAGCAGGTTCTATAATAGTTACAGGTGAATATAAAGGTGACCCAGCATTTAATGTACCTTTAGTAATTAATGAAAAAGATGAAAACTTTGCTTTAAATGCTCAAGCAATTTTATTAGCAACACTACCAGAAAATTCACAACTTGGAGAAGTTGCTAAGGGAACTTGGTTATATTGGATAACTCCAGAGCAACAAAAAGATAAAGAAAATATTAAGGGAACTAAGATAAAAGCTGAACTTTACAGATACAATAAGCTAGATAGCAATAATGCACCTATAGGTCAAAGATTAGTAAGTGATACATTCTTATATGATTTACCAACAAACTTAGAAAACTTACCATCAATAGAATTAAATAATTCAACAGCAAGAGCAATAGCAAATGAATATGATGAAGTTATAGAAATAAGTAATGATATGATTCAAAATGTATTTAACAACAGATAGTAAACTAAGAGAATAATATTTTTAATTGAAAGGGGTTATCTCTTTTATGATAGCCCCTATAAAGTACGGAAGGAGATAAGTTATGAAAAATAATAAGCTGAAGCCAACTGTAAAAACAGCTTTGGTATATACATTAGCAGCAACTTCAACAGCTGCAATAGCTTATGCAACACCTAAAATTATAGAAAATAAATCTAAAAATACAGAAAATAAATTTGTATTAGATGTAAAAAAAGTAGATTCAGATACAGTTAAAGTATCATTAGACAATATAGAAGATATTCCAAAAGCTCTTCAATTTAGCTTAAAGTTAGATGGAATAGTTTTAAAAGAGCAAGATGGAAAGCCAGTAATAAAGGATTTAATAAATCCAGCAAAGTCAGATAAGATAATAACAGATTATACTTATAATAAAGAAAATAATACAATAGATGTTTTAATAACAGCACAAGACTCTATACCAAAGACTGGTAATGAAATTGATGTTTTTGAGTTAGATATACAAGCTTCTAATGATAATTCATCAAGAAAGTATAAAATAAAAAATGAAGAAAAATCTGAATATAAATATGTAAGTAACACAAATAAAGAATATGTAAGAAGTGTAAGTGTTAAAAATGAAGAATTAACATTAAATACAAATCCTACTGTAAAGATGAAAGAAGGTAAGTCTTACATAGAAATTACTGAAGGAGAAACAATTCAGTTAACAGAAGAAGTTTTAAAAGAAAAAGGTTTAGAAATAGAAGATGCTGATAAAGATAAAATAACTTTAGAAGTTAAGGATGCAAGTGATAAAAAAATAACATCATTTAAAGGAACTGAAGAAGGAATATATGATTTATATATTACAGCAAAAGATGATTTTGGTGGAGAATCAAAAACTTTAAATGTACAATTAAAAGTTAATGCATCAACTGTAGGGCCTGCTATTACTAAAAATGGAAAAGCTCTTGAAGATGTTACTATAAATGCAGGTCAAGCATTTAATTTAATGGATAGCGTTAAAGCTGTAGATGTTAATGGAAATACAGTAAATGTTAGTGTTTCATCAGATAAAGAACTTAATTTAGATACAGAACAAGACACTACATATAAGATAACATATAGTGCTACTGATAGTCGTGGTAGAAAAACAGAAAAAACTATAAACTTAACAGTAAAAGGTAATAAAGCACCAGTAATTGAAGGTGTTAAGAACCATACTTTAAAAGTTGGAGATAGTTTTGATCCAAAGGCTGGAGTTACTGTAACAGATGAAGATAAAAATATAGAATTAGTAATTGAAAGTAATGTTAACACAAATATACCAGGTGTTTACAAGGTTATATATAAGGCTACAGATAGTGGAAATAAAACAACTATAGTTGAAAGTTCAGTTGTTGTAAATCCAAAAATGACTACACTTAATAAAATTCCAGTAATAAATGCTCAAGATAGAATAGTTCAATTAGGAGAAAAGTTTGATCCTTTAGAAGGAGTAACAGCAACTGATGAAGAAGATAAAGATCTTACTGAAAAAATAAAGGTTATTAGAAATGATGTTGATACAAAAGTTGCAGGAGATTATACAGTTGTATTTAGTGTAACAGATAGTCAAGGTGCAACAGCAATACATGAAATGCTAGTAGTTGTAAATCAACCACCAGTAATACATGCAGAAGATAAAGTTATAACTGTTGGAGATGAGTTTAAAGCATTAGAAGGAGTAACAGCAACTGATGATGAACAAGGTGATATAACAGAAATAGAAGTTGTAGAAAATAATGTTAAAACAGATACTCCAGGAGAATATACAGTTACATATAAAGTAGTAGATAAACTTGGTGGAGTAGCTACAAAAACAATAAAAGTAACTGTAAAAGAAAAAGTTACTTTAGTAGAAAATGTAGTTATAAACAATAGAGTTAACAATTTATATATAGGAAGCAACCAAGTATTAAGTGCAACTATAACAAATGAAAATGCAGATAAAAAAGATGTAGTATGGACAACTAGTGATGAAAAGATAGCATCAATAGAAGCAGATGGAAATACTGTTAAAGTAATAGCCAAAGCAAAAGGACAAGTAACTATAACAGCAAAAGCTACAGATGGAAGTGAAAAAAGTGATAGTATTACTATAGATATACAAGATTACAAAGACCATGTAGTAGATTTAGCAAAAGATATTATAGATACTAATGTTGTAACTCCAGTAAATGGTTCAGGTCAAAAAGACTCTCCAGTACAAATGGAAGTAAAAGATGTAACTGTAGAAGGATTTAATAAATTCTTAAAGAAGGTTAAGAAATTAAATCCAGAAATACAAAGAGAATATACTGATGGAGAATTTACAGTATATCAAATAAAAATTCAAAATAATTCATTAATGTCTAAGTTTATAAGAACTCTTAAAAATGAAGAAACAAATGAAGCTTATATAAACATAAAAATAAAAAATTCAGTAGCAAATAGTGAAGAATTAAAATCAGAGCTTAAAAAAGTATTAACTGAAAAAGATGAAGAAATAGTAAAACCAAGTATTCCTGGTGGAATTATAAATGCAATTCCAAAAATTGAAGCTAAAGATAGACTTATAAATGTTGGACAAAAGTTTGAACCTTTAGAAGGGGTAACAGCAACTGATAAGGAAGATGGTACTATAACTAAAATAGATGTTATAGAAAATACTGTTAATGAAAATGTTGCTGGAACATATAAGGTTACATATAAGGTAACAGATAGTAAAGGTGCAGAAGCTAGAAAAACAATAACAGTAATTGTAAATGCATTACCTGTAATAAATGCAGAAGATAAAGTTATAAAAGCTGGAGAAGACTTTAATCCATTAATTGGTGTAACAGCAACTGATAAAGAAGATGGAGCTATAACTAAAATAGATGTTTTAGAAAATACAGTTAATGTAAATGTTCCAGGAGAATATAAAGTTACATATAAAGTAACAGATAGTAAAGGTGCAGAATTTACTAAAACAATAAATGTAACTGTAAAGAAAGAAACTATACTAGCACAAAGTGTAACTATAAATAATAAAATTAATAGCTTATATGTAGGAAGTAATAAAACATTTACTGCAACTGTAAATGAAGAAGCTGATAAAAAAGATGTAGAATGGTCAGTAAGTGATGAAAATATAGCATCAATAGAAGTTAATGGAAATAGTGTTAAATTAATAGCAAAAGCAAAGGGACAAGTAACTATAACAGCAAAAGCTACAGATGGAAGTGAAAAAAGTGATAGTATTACTATAGATATACAAGATTACAAAGACCATGTAGTAGATTTAGCAAAAGATATTATAGATACTAATGTTGTAACTCCAGTAAATGGTTCAGGTCAAAAAGACTCTCCAGTACAAATGGAAGTAAAAAATGTAACTGTAGAAGAATTTAATAAATTCTTAAAAAATATTAAAAAATTAAATCCAGAAATACAAAATGAATATGTTGATGGAGAATTTACAGTATATCAAATAAAAGTTAAAAATAATTCATTAATGTCTAAGTTTATAAAAGCAATTAAAAATCAAGAAACAAATGAAGCTTATATAAACATAAAAATAAGAAATACAGCAGAAAATAGTGAAAAATTAAAAGCAGAACTTAAAAAAGTATTAACTGAAAAAGATGAAGAAATAGTAAAACCAAGTATTCCTGGTGGAATTATAAATGCAATACCTCAAATTGAAGCTTCAGATAAAGTTATAAATCTTGGAGAAAAATTTGAGCCTTTAGAAGGGGTAAAAGCAACTGATAAGGAAGATGGAAATATTACAGAAAATATAAAAATTATAGAAAATACAGTTAATGTAAATGCTGTTGGAACATATAAGGTTACATATAAGGTAACAGATAGCAAGGGTGCAGAAGCTATAAAAACAATAATTGTAACTGTAAAGAAGGATGCTGTATTAGCACAAAGTGTAACTATAAATAATAAAATTAATAGTTTATATGTAGGAAGTAACAAAACATTTACAGCAACTGTAAATGAAGAAGCTGATAAAAAAGATGTAGAATGGTCAGTAAGTGATGAAAATATAGCATCAATAGAGGTTAATGGAAATAGCGTTAAAGTAATAGCAAAAGCAAAGGGACAAGTAACTATAACAGCAAAAACTACAGATGGAAGTAATAAAGTTGATACTTTCACTATAAATGTAGAAGAGTATAAAGATAATGTAGTAGATTTTATTACTGATATTATAGACACTGAAGTTGTTTCAGCTATAGCAGGTTCAGGTGAAAAAGACTCTCCATTAAAAATGGAAGTACAAGAAGTAAGTTTAGAAAAATTTGCTGGTTTCTTAAATAACATTAAGGAATTAGATGCAACTGTAGAAGATAAATATACAGATGGAAACTTTATTGTTTATAAAATAAAGGTTAAAGATACATCATTCATTTCTAAAGTTGTAAAAACTATTAAAAATGAAGCTAATGATGAAGCTTACATAGAAATAAGAATATCAAAAGACTTAGAAGAAGCAAGTTTATTTGAAGCAAAATTAGAAGAAGTTATACCTAAAAATGAAGATACAAGCAAACCAGGAGATGAAGAAAATAAACCTGGAAATGAAAATAAACCAGGAGATGAAAATACTCCAAGTGATGAGAATAAGCCTGGAAATGAAAATAAACCTGGAAATGAAGATTCTTCAGTAGGTGAAAATAAACCAAGTGTAGAAAATAACTCTGAAAATCAAGAACCTTCAAATGATAAAGTTACTACAGAAAACTCTAAAAATGATAATTTACCTAAGACAGGAAAAAGAAATGTATTAGCATATATAGGATCAGTTACTATAGCAGCAGGTGCATTATTAGTAGGTAAGAAAAAGAAAAAATAAAATTATAAAAGCAAAATAAATTTATTTATTATCATAAATTTGTTTAAAGCATATAATAAAATATATTAAAGATGGTAAGGCTTATGAAAGCATAGGTCTTATCATTTTTTTTGTAAAAAAATAAAAAACTCATAATTTCTCCACAATTGTCTTGTAAAATTAAGAAGTAAATTAATTAAGGAGTGTGATTTATATGGATGATATACCTCTAGGAAATAATGAAATAAAAATATTCAATAGGATAAGTAGTTCATATATGGCACATTTGTTTAATTTTAAATAACCTTATTAATTGACTTGTGTATATATGAACTCTAAAGGAGGCAATTATGGCACAAGAATTATTAAAAAATATTCAAGAAAATACAGAAGATTTTAAAAAGATGGATGCTATGGAGCAAAATGAGCAACCATATTTAAAAACTTCAGTTTGGACATTAGCAAAAAATAGAATAGTATGGCTTTTAATATTAATGATATCTGCAACAGTTACTGGAACAATAATCCAAGGATTTGAAGATGTTCTTCAATCAGTAGTAATATTAGCATCATTTATTCCAATGCTTATGGATACTGGTGGGAATTCAGGTTCTCAATCATCTACATTAATTATAAGAGGATTAGCACTTGGAGAAATTACAACAAAAGATATTTTTAAAGTAATATTTAAAGAATTTAAAGTAAGTATAATTGTTGCTAGTATTTTATCAGTAGTTAATTTTTTAAGATTATATTTCCTTACTAGTGCAGGCTTTATGGTTTCACTTACAGTATGTGCAAGTTTATTTTTTACTGTAGTATAAAGTTGTAGGAGGAATTTTGCCTATAATATCAAAAAAACTAAACTTAGACCCAGCAATAATGGCAAGTCCTCTTATTACAACAATAGTAGATGCCTTTGCGTTAATTGTTTATTTTGCTTTTGCAAAATTACTTTTAGGAATATAATAATTAATAAAGAGTTGTCTTTAAGATATATTTAAGGGCAACTCTTTAAATATTATAATAAAAATGGTTATAATAATAAAAAAACTATTTTTAGTGAGGAATTTTTTAGATGATAAATGTGTTAATAGTTGATGATGAAGAAAAAATTTGTGAATTTATAAAGGCATTTTTAGATAATGAAGGCTATTGTACAGAAGTTACTTATGATGGTAAAAGTGCCATAGATAAAATAAATTCAAAAAAATATGATTTAATAATATTAGATAGAATGCTTCCATATGTGAGTGGGGAAGAAATATGCAAATATATAAGAAGTAAATCAGAAGTTCCTATAATTATGTTAACAGCTAGAATTGAAGATGAAGATAAAATTAATGGATTTAATTTAGGATGTGATGATTATATTTGTAAGCCATTTAATATAAGTGAATTACTATTAAGAGTTAAAGCTGTTTTAAAAAGATGTGGCACTAGTTATGACAATGAAATAATAAAGTATGGGGAAGAATTAGAAGTAAATACTTCAACGCATGAAGTTAAGGTTAAGGAAAAGGACGTTATCTTAACAAATACAGAATACAAAATATTGCTTACATTAATAAATAATCCAAAGAAGATATATTCAAGAGAAAAGTTATTAGAAAGTGCTATTGAAGGATATTATGAAAAAGGTGATAGAGCTATAGATAGTCACATAAAAAATTTACGTCAAAAAATAGAAGAAGATTCACGAAATCCTAAAATAATTCAAACTGTATATGGGGTGGGATATAGATTTGGATTACAAAAATAAATTAAAATCAATAAATAGCAAGCTTATAATATCATTTACCCTTATTATGATTGTAACAATTATAACTATAAGATTTTTTGTAAATACAAACTTTAAAAATTCTTTTGAAAAGTATGTTGATGATAGTAATAAGGTGGAAATAAATCATTTAATTGAATTTGATTTAAAAGGTATATATTCAAATGATGAATGGGATATGAATCTAATAGAAAATTTAGGAGTAGATTCAATAAGAAAGGGAATTACAATTGAAATATACAATAAAAATGATCAAAAGTTATGGAGTGTATTTGAAGATGAAAAAGTATTATCAGATACTACTTTAAGCGAAATTAGTAAAAATATAAAAAGTATAGAAAAGAAAAAAGATAATTATTTTAAGGAATTTAAGGTTGATATTAATAATGATGATGGTAAATTAGTTGGATATGCTTATATAGGTCACTATGAATTTACTTATTATATGGAAAATGATATTCAATTTTTTAATGCTGCAAATAAAATTATAGATATAATAGGTATAATTTCTATAGGAAGTATTATAATAATTTCAATAATAATATCTAAATCTATAGCTAATCCAATTTCAAAGGTTTCAAAAATGGCAAAACTTATAGGAGAGGGAAACTATAAAAAGGAAGTAAGTTATAAAAGTAATATAAGAGAAATAGATGACTTAATAAGTTCTATAAATAAATTATCTAATGAATTAAAGGAACAAGAAAATTTAAGAAAGCAATTAACTGAAGATATAGCTCATGAGCTTAGAACACCACTTACAAGTATAAGAGGTCATTTAGATACAATTATTGCAGGAATTTGGCAGCCAACAAATGAAAGGCTTATTAGTATAAATGAAGAAGTAATAAGAATTACAAACCTTGTTGATAAATTAAGAAAATTAGCTAAGTTTGATAAAGGAAAAAATAATTTAAATAAGGAAATAGTTAATTTAAAAAAATACATAAAATCTATTGCTTATAATTATGAAGGAAAGGCACTTGAAAAAAATATAATAATTAAATATAAATTAGAAGATATAAAAGCTTTAATTGATAAAGAAAAGTTTGCTCAAGTAATTATTAATATATTAGCTAATGCTATTAAATATAATAATGGAAATAATGAAATATATATAAGCAGCTTTAAAAAAGATGACAATATTGTTATAAGCATTAAAGATTATGGAGTTGGTATAGCAAAAAGTGAGCAAAAAAATATATTTGAACGATTTTATAGAGTAGATAAATCAAGAGGGGCTAATGAAAAGGGAATGGGCGTAGGTCTTACAATAGCAAAATCAATAGTAAATGCTCATGGAGGAGAAATAAAAGTTTATAGTGAAATCAATAAAGGTTCTGAATTTATAATAACTTTACCAAATGAGGAACAATAATATAAAAAATGGAGCCTAGTCTCCGGCGAAGGACAAACTAGACTCCATAAATAATTAGCACTTACGTACCAACTGCGTGTTTAGAATAACATTTTTTAAAAATAAATGCAAGGTTTTTATTTTTTTAAGCAATAAAAATAGTAAAGTTGACAGTTAAAAATATATGATTTATAATAAAATCACGATGTTAATCATCAATTGAAAATTAAATAGGTAAAGCGTTTATAACCTATTAACATAACATGGGGGCGTTTTGGCTTCGACGGGGGTGTGATGGGTTTGATAAGCGGGCCGAGTAAAGCATGGACGACTCGTTAATAAGCTATGCATTAAATATAAACGCAGAAGACAATTTTGCATTAGCAGCTTAATATAGCTTGCTCATCAGTCCAGGATGCCTACGTCTTGGGTAGCTGGTGTCATTAAAGTAGGGAACGAAGTCTAGCAAAGCTTTGAGCTAGAGGGATATTTATGAAGCTAGGGAATTAGGAGTTTGTTTGTGAGCGAACTAAGGACCAAATTTTTAGTCACATAACTACGCTCGTAGAAAGTCAGGCTGGTCTGCTTTCGGACAGGGGTTCGATTAAGAAAGATAGTCGCCTTAAGCAGTGATGTTTAAGTGATAACTTGGCTTTATCGGTGAAACCGTAACAGAAAATGCTGACGGCAATACCGAGAGGTATGTAAAGAAATTTAACAGCCTCGTATCGACTTATAGGTTCCTAAGGATAATCTATGGAATACTAGGATAGAAGATATAAACTATACTAAGCTTCTATAATATGCCAAGCTACTATTTTAAAATAATAGTAGAAGATATAGTCAGTGCCATATAGAAATAATGGATGCACATGACCCCTCGCCTCCACCAAAAAAAATCACTATAAGTTAATGCTTATAGTGATTTTTTTTAGTTAAATTATCTATTTTATTGCCATAAAATTAATATAAAAATTTTCTTTAGCAATTTTCATTTTTTCAGTATAATGACCATTTCTTGGGGTGAGGGATTTATATTTAGTTAATATAAGTTCTGCTCTTTTTCTTTTTGTTTCAATAACTAAGTAAGGATATACCTCTTTTAGAAGAGCTATTGCATCATTATGCCTAAGTATATAGCTATAACAATTTTTATGTTTAGCTAGATTATAGTTTTTCTTTTTTCTAATAGTACCTTTACCAACTCTTTCTTTTATCCAATTTAATAATTCTAAGGTAGTAGAAGCAATGGAGATGCAAGGAGCAGGATACTCATTTGCATGAATTTTTTGCAACATAATACTTCCTTCACCATCAATTATTCCAGCTATATATGCTTTTTCAGAATCAATCATATAATCACTCCAATGTATATATAAATATTTTAATATATATTTTACCCAATTTTAGGAGTTTTTAATATTTATGTATACTTCGAAATGAACAAAATTAGGTAAATATCGACAAAACGAAAAATAATATAATATTAAAAGGTATCTAAATTATAATTACATAAAAAATACCAATTAAAAAACTAAATAAGGGGGGATAATGTCATGAAAAGAGCTATAAGTACTTTATTAGCTATAAACCTTTTAATTAGCTTACTATTTAGTAGCAATTTAGCATATGCAAGTAACAAAGAAATAGTAAAAGATGAAAATTATACAACCAAAGGTTACTGGAGCAAAAGTAATGCACCAGAATTTTATGGAACAACAAAAATTGTCCTTAAAAAAGGTGATGTATTTTCATTAAAAGATACAAGATATAGAATTTTTGCAAGAGACTTTGAAGATTTTGATCTTACTCAAAATATTCAGGCCAAACACAATGTAAATACTAATGATGTAGGTCAATATGAAATAAATTATTCAGTAACAGATTCACATGGAAATACAACAACTATAGATGTTCCTGTTACTGTAACTGATGATCCAGATGTAAAACTTATGATTGAGTGTACAATGTATACCTTAGCTGATATTGATAATGTAAAGGCAATGGAAATTGAGCGTGGACATAACCATGATCGACAAATGCTTGGTTTATTTATAAAAGCAAATTCTAATGTTCAAATAAGAAAAACAGCTGTAAACTCAAACTTATCATATACTATGCTAAATAATGATAAGCTTACAGAAGCTACAAAAACTATAACAAATGAATGGCAAACAATTACATTTGAACACGATTATACACCATTCATAAAAACCTTATACAAGCATAAAGCTCCTGTAAAAGTTGAAATATAATGGGATAGCGAAGATACAGGAGTAAAAGAACTAAATTATTATCATGAAGGTGATAATGAAGAAGCATTTTTCAAAAAGTGGAGAGAAGATATCAATACATATAGTGTTGTAGAGAGCTATATATTAACAGTATTAGTTCCATATACAGATATTAAGGAAATATCAGGGGATTATACAAAAGGATTTGGAAGTTTAGATGCCCTTTTTTGAGTATTATAGAAAAGTTGTAGAAACTTATGATAAAACATTAGGGTTAGATTATGCACCAGACAATCCATATGACCAAAATGTAAATGCTAGATTTTTTGTTAAAGCAAATGCTCATGGAGTTGGAGCCGCATATTATGCAGGAGACCATATTGGAGTAAATAAGCCTAAAGTTTCATCATTTTTTAAAGTTAACTTGGGGGATTACATGAAATTGGACATGGATCAAGGTAGTTTAGGTAAAGGTGACTTACAAATAGAGGAAGTTTCTAACAATGTATTTGCTCATTATGTACAAATAAATAGAGATATATTTCCATATGATGCTAGCTGGTTAGGGAAATTACCTAATATATAAGAAAAGCATAATAAAGTTAGATTAGAAGGTGGAACATTCTTAAACTTAGAGATACATGGAAGACTTTACTTTGTAATAAACTTCTTAAATGCATTTGAAGGACCAGAAACTTATGCACATATAGCTACGCTTTACAGAAAAAATGTTAATGAAGGTATACAAATGTCTACACAAGATGTATGGGCACTTGGGATTTATGACAAATATGGTATAAGCTTAGTAGACTATTTTGAAGCATGGGGAATTGAAGTTTCAGAAGATGCAAGAGTTAAGATAGAACAAGGAAACTCTAAAAACATGTTTTCATTAAAGGATTTAGTAGTAGATAAGGATTTAGTAAACAAGATAAAATCAGATTTAAACTTTGAATGTAACTATCACCTTGTTACAAGTGAGTAATTAAGTAGCTACAATATAAAAGGTAGTAGCAAAGTAAATATAGAAATTGATAATATAGACCTATTACAAGTAAAGTACATACAATTAAAAGATGGTAAAAAAGAAGTTGCAAAAGTAAAAATTGATGGAAACACTATTAAAATACCAGATGTACCTGTAGGTGTTTATAAATTAGTTGTACCAGAGCTAGTTGGAGAATATTCAAATAACTCAGGAAGTGTAATAATTAGCAATGGCAAAGAAACTGAATTTAATTTAGTTTATAAAAATATAAATATAGGAAATAACTTTGAAAATGATGTAAGGGTTCAATTCCAAGGACGTTATTATAATGATGCTGCTGAAGTTAAATTAGTTAATGATAATGGAAATTTAAAATTAAATCTTAGATATCGTGGGACAACTTTATTTAATGCAGGTTTAGCTGCAGATAAAGATTTATCAAGAAAACAAAAAGGTAGTAATAATAGAAATAAGGCTAGATTAAAAGTAGCTAAATTGCACGAAAAAATAACAAATCAGCGTAAAGACTTTTTACATAAATTATCTACTAAGCTAATAAGAGAAAACCAATCTATAGCTATAGAAGATTTGAAAGTAAAAAATATGCTTAAAAATAACAAGTTATCAAAAGCAATTAGTGAAGTTAGTTGGTATGAATTTAGAACAATGTTAGAGTATAAAGCAGATTGGTATGGAAGAAATATTGTAGTTGCTCCAACTAATTATGCAAGTAGTCAATTATGTTCAGAATGTGGATATAAGAATATTGATGTAAAAAACTTAGCATTGAGAGAGTGGACTTGTCCAGAATGTGGTACAAAACACGATAGAGATATAAATGCAAGTAAAAACTTACTAAAATTAGTAATATAATTTTGGTATTATCTTGAGGTAGGAACTACCTTGTAAGCTTGGGTAAACTTGTACCGTTAGGTATATTGACCAAGAAGCTCCCACTTCTATAAGTGGAGAGTAGTTCACTAAAAGGTTATAAAATAAATTGTAGAAAAATGGCGAAAAAAAGAAAATTGTGATATAATAATAAAACATAATTAAGTAAAACTATTAAAAAATATAAAAATATACAAATGAAAATGTATTTTAAAGGTAAAAATACATTTAAAGGAATTTTTTAAAATATAAAATAGTGATTTGAGAATGAAGTTGACTATTTTAAATAATTAAAGGGTATAATAGAAATAATTAATACAATAAAAATAAGTCAACAAAAAACTATTCTAAATCACCCGATAGAATAGTTTTTTTTATTTTAGTGAAAAAATAATTATCAAGGTTAGGGCTTACATCCGCTACATTAAAAGGATAAGGGTTTTACGCCAGTATGTATAAAAATTAGTTGTGATTGTGTTTTATGTTAAGGAGGGTTACTATAAATGAAAATAGCTATATGTGATGATCAAGAAATACAATTAGAGTTAATGGAAAAATATATAAAAGAATGGGCTATTAAAAATAGCGTAGAAATCTATATAGATAAATTTAATAGTGCAGAAGAATTTTTGTTTGAATGGGAAGATTATGAAAAATATGATGCTATATTTTTAGATATAGAAATGAAAAAAATGTCTGGCATTGAATTATCAAATATAATTAGAAAGAAAAATAAAACTGTTAATTTAGTTTTTGTTACAGGTGAATTTAAATATGCTCTTCATGGATATAAAGTAGGTGCACTACAATATTTAATGAAGCCTATAAAAAAAGAAGATCTTTTTGAATGTTTAGATATAATTAAAGAAAAAATAAAAGTTACAAATGATAGTGGAAATTATATAACTATAGAATTACCAAAAAGAAGTATAAAACTTAATTGTGAAACTATTGAATATTGCATTATGTTTTCGCCATATATAGACATTTATACCACAAGCGATAAAATTACTATTAGAAAAAAGATAAGTGATATGGAACAAATGTTACCAAAGGGGAATTTTGTTAGATGCCATAGATCTTACTTAGTAAATATAAAATATATAAAGGTAGTAAATAAAGATACAATTACATTAGAAAATGGAATAAAAATACCTATAAGTAGAGGGAAGTATGAAGAAGTTAATGAAGCTTTTATAAATTATTTTTTATAATTAAAAATTTTAAAAATATTATGGGGGTGTGAACTG
>OASX01000868.1_pt1 | contig 19285 bp, 16 predicted proteins | sample 1516531 | NCBI WGS metagenome assembly OASX01 (sample SAMEA2579911, study PRJEB22360) | human gut metagenome | biome: human gut; feature: human-associated habitat; material: faeces | place: Denmark | collected 2008/2010
AAAAATACTTTATACTATAACCAGAATATATTTTTAGAGGGGGATAAGAAAATGCAGGATTTTCGTATGGAAACGTTTTTAACCGTATGCGAAGAATTGAATTATACACGTGCAGCCCATAAGCTTGGTCTGACACAGCCGGCTGTTTCTCAGCACATCCATTTTCTGGAAGAGTCCTACGGAACACACCTTTTCACCATACAGGGCCGGAAATTATATCTGACGGAGGCCGGAAAGCTTCTCCACGCCTCTGCCCAGACCATGAAAAACGATGAATCTCATCTCCGCCGCAGGCTCAGAAATGCGCAGCAGCCCAAAAAAGAATACCATTTCGGTGCCACTCTCACCGTAGCCGAATATATCCTTCCCGAGAAGATAACGAAAATCTTAAGCGATGACAAGGGCTGCCGCATGAAGATCACGGTCCAGAATACAAGAGAGCTGCTGCGCCAGATTGACACAGGGGTCATTGACTTCGCCGTGGTGGAAGGCTCTTTTCCCAAGGAAGAATACGACTTCCTGCCCTACAGCAAAGAGCCTTATATTGCTGTATGCGCCGCGGACTTTCCCCTTCCCAAGTGTCCCTGCGTTTTAGAGGACCTGCTGCCCTACACCCTGATCACCCGGGAAAAAGGTTCCGGCAGCAGGGATATCCTGGAGTCCATCCTGGCACAGCAGAACTTAAGGCTCGCTGACTTTGCCCGCGTGGTGGAATACGGCAGTATCGGCGCCATCAAGCGTCTGACCGCTTCCGGGTGCGGCATCACTTTTCTGTACAAAAAAGCCGCGGAACATGAGCTCCGCAGCCGAAAATTAAAAGAGATCAAATTACAGGAATTCCACCTGCTGCACGGACTTAACTTTGTGTTCCGCAAAGATACCATTTTCCGGGAGGAATACGCCCAGCTCTATTCCCTTCTGAAATGACCAACTCGGGATTTTGCTTCGCAAAACACCCCCGGAACATTGGCCATGAATAGTAACGAAGAACACACTTACGCCGCATCCGCGGATTCCGTTCCCCGGGAGATGCGTTCCGCCGCGCAGCATACCTTTTCAAACACAAAATCAAACACCAGACCATATACCACGCCGAACAGGTTATTTGCCAGCCTCAGCGCCACGGACCCTGTCATGCCGAACATTCCCGTAGCCATGGCAAGGGCCCCGAAGGAGTTGAACACTGTCTGCCACAGATAGGTTGCCGAGAATCCCACACCAACGCCGCCCAGCATACCGATACAGCCGTAAAAGCTCTCCGGCAGCACCGCGCACAGCCCGAAAAACAGAACACACCCAATGGCATTTCCCGGAAAACGGTATTTGAACCGATCCAGCAGATCCTTCCGGAAAGGCTGGATAATGGACATCATGGCAAATCCCGCCCACATCACTCTCGGAAGATGCAGGAGCTGCGCAAAAAACATGCCGGAGGAGATGCCAAGGGCCATGCGGAGCTGCCATTTCGTCCTGGCTGATGAAAGGGCAAATTCCCCCAGCAGATCCCCCAGTCCCCTCTTATAGGTAATCTCCCTGTGGTTTCTGTAAAAGACAAGCGCAGTCAGCAGTGCGCCCAATGCCAGTGCAAGGACCCGCATGAAATACGCATGACCGGACACATCATTTCCCTGAAGCAGCAGATACCCCAGAACCCAGGTAGCGTGATTGGCCATGATAATGTTGTGGCATCCCAGCGTAAGGAGCAGAAGCAAAAAGACAAAATCCAGTAAAAACGCCCATCCCGCCGGCACCATATGGGTCAGTCTCGGCCCCACGGCCAGAACGGCAAACAAAATGACAATAACCCCCATACCGTGAGAGGCTTTGATTCCCAGATCCGCGGACCGGAACACCATCACGGTAAGCAGCACTACCACCCCGGCCACACTGTTGTCCTCCCCGAATATCTTTGTATAAGCTGTGACGAATGCCATGCAGAATGCAAGCGTCAGAAATACTTTGAAAACATAGATGAGAAGATGCCTTCTCTTTTCCCTGCTGTCTTTACTGTTCCGGATCAGTGCCTTTGAACCGGCCTGATTCAACTGTAGTTCCTGATAAATACTCAAATGATCAACTCCCTGAATGATTGATTTCTGTTACTGTTTCATTTCCCCGGATTCCCCTGCCTGATGGTTCACCAGGCGGATCAGCTCCATAAGCCGGGCAAAGTTCTCCTCCCCGGCCCTGCGCCTCATGGAATACAGAGGTTCCAGATAATACTTATATGTGTGATCCAGCTCCTCCCGCCCTTTCTCTGTGATACACAGATAATAACTGCGGTGGTCTGCTGCACACGCCTCCTTCTCCAGAAATTCCTTTCTGCAGAGGCTATCCACCAGACGGCTGACTACCGGCTTGCTGATTCCCATCCCTGCGCAGAGCATATGGGATGTGAGTTTCTCCCCGGAGAGCGCCACCCTGGAGAGCAGATCCAGTTCCTGTGCAGAGGAGATCCCGCCTTTTTTTGCCCGCCTTACATGCAGACTGCAAAAAAGCCTGATATCCTGCATTCTCTCCATCATTTCTATCCAGTCGTATTCCATTTTTCTCTCTCCTGTATACGAATTTGTGAAATGTCCCTGTGGTTCTATTTAGTTAACATTATTAACTATCCAGATATACTACGCCAAATAGTTCATTTTGTCAACTATTTCCAGACATTTTATATTACAGCGTCACCTGCATATCCTTAAATTCCTTTGGCGATATCCCATACTCTTTCTTAAATGCCCGGTAAAAGCTGGAGTAATCCCCGAACCCGAACATGGGATACACCTCACTGATCCCCACATCCCCCAGTATGGCATCCCTGCAGGCGGACAGCCTTTTTTTGGTGATATACTGGTGGATGGACAGTCCCGTACTGTCCTTAAACACATGGGCTATATGGTACTTGCTCACATAAAACTGCTTCGCCAGATTCTCCAGGGACAAATCCCCATCCAGATTTTCTTCTATATAATCAGCCAGCCCCTGATACAGGTTCAGCTCCTCCCGCTCACTCTTCGGATAATTCTGTTCATGGACGATTCTGTTCAGGTGCAGGATCAGGTCATTGACACACAGGGATATCTTCGCCTCCCTGCCAAACCGTTTGGAGCGCATTTCATCAATAAGCCCGAAGACTTTAGAGCGGATGGTATTGAAGATCACCACATCCGTATGAAAAATGTAATTCTTCGTCACCTTTACATGCTGCATCAGATAGGCATAATCCGATGAAATTTCCATAAGACTGTTGCAGTATTCCTCCGTGATCCAGAATACAAAACGGCGGTATGGAAGCTCCTGGTCCCGAATCACAGCGTGGTGCCGCGCTTTCGGAGGTATCAGTACAATATCCCCCTGCCTCATGGAATACTCCTTCCCCTCGATGATCATACCCACATTCCCCTCCAGGAAAAAATAAAATTCATAGTAGTCATGCGCATGGTCCTTTACCTGGGACAGATAAAAATCACTGTAATAATAGACCTCAAAATCTTTGGAAAGCATATACTGCCTGGTGCTGAACGCTGTCTGCAGATTTTTTTTCACACCTGTCACCTCCGTCATTTTTTATAGATTATCACGAAACCGCAACTTTTGCAATGTAAACAACAAATCAGTCAATTGGCTTTTTCTCTGCAGTTATTATAATAATAGATAACAAAGTAAATGAATCCCAAGCGGAAAAGAGAAAGGATACAAAAACTATGGAAATGACATTAAGATGGTATGGTTCTAAATTTGACACAGTGACTCTGAAACAGATTCGCCAGATCCCAGGTGTGACAGGGGTTATCACCACCCTTTACGACACACAGCCGGGCGAAGTATGGAGCAGGGAACGCATCGCTGCCCTGAAAGAGGAAGTTGCCGCATCAGGCCTTCACATTTCCGGTATCGAGAGCGTCAACATCCATGATGCCATCAAGACAGGCTCTCCGGAGAGAGACATGTACATTGACAACTATATCGAAACTCTGGAAAACCTGGGAAAAGAAGATATCCATCTGGTATGCTACAACTTCATGCCTGTCTTTGACTGGACCAGAACAGAGCTGGCACGTGTAAGACCGGACGGCTCCACAGTTCTTGCGTACACACAGGAAGCGGTTGACGCCCTTGACCCGGAGAACATGTTTGAATCCATCGCAGGCGACACCAACGGCACGATCATGCCGGGCTGGGAGCCGGAGCGTATGGCTAAGATCAAAGAGCTGTTCGACATGTACAAAGACATTGACGACGAAAAATTATTCGAGAACCTGAAATACTTCCTGGAGCGCATCATGCCGGTCTGCAACAAATACGACATCAATATGGCAATCCATCCCGATGATCCTGCATGGAGCGTATTCGGACTTCCGCGTATCATCATCAACAAAGCCAACATCCTGCGCATGATGGCAATGGTGGATGACCCGCACAACGGCGTTACCTTCTGCTCCGGTTCCTACGGCACCAACCTGGAAAATGACCTGCCGGATATGATCCGTTCCTTAAAAGGCAGAATCCATTTTGCACATGTGCGTAACCTGAAATTCAACTCTCCTACAGATTTTGAGGAGGCTGCCCATCTTTCCACAGACGGAACCTTTGATATGTATGAGATCATGAAAGCACTCTACGACATCGGATTTGAAGGACCTGTCCGCCCTGACCATGGCCGCATGATCTGGGACGAAGTGGCAATGCCGGGTTACGGCCTCTATGACAGAGCACTGGGCGCTACTTACTTAAACGGACTCTGGGAAGCAATCGTGAAAGGAGCAAGATAGTCATGCAGGTAAATGAACTGGGTTTAAAAAACAGAGAACAGTGGGAATGTAAAGGCTATTCCCTTCCGAAATTCGACAGAGCAGCCGTAACGGAAAAGACCATGGAAAATCCGTTCTGGGTCCACTTCGGCGCCGGCAACATCTTCCGCGCCTTTCAGGCAAATGTGGTGCAGAACCTTTTAAATGAAGGCGTTCTGGACCGCGGCCTGGTAGTTGCAGAGGGATTTGACTATGAGATCATAGAGAAAATGAACCGTCCCCACGACGGCTACAATATCCTTGTGACTTTAAAAGCAAACGGCTCTGTAGAGAAAACCGTTGTGGGCAGTGTTGTGGAATCTCTCACCGTTGACTCCGAGAATGACACGGACTTCAACCGTCTGCGTGAGATCTTCAAAAAAGACTCCCTGCAGATGGCCAGCTTCACCATCACAGAGAAAGGCTACAGCCTTGTTAACGGAAAAGGTGAGATGCTCCCCTCTGTTGTGGCTGACATGGAAAAAGGCCCGGAAAAACCGGAGAGCTACATCGGCAAAGTGGTAAGCCTTCTGTACACCAGATTCCAGGCAGGCGAAAAGCCTATCGCTATGGTGAGCATGGACAACTGCTCCCACAACGGAAGCAAACTCCACGACGCAGTCTTCGCATTTGCTGATAAATGGTCAAAGACGGGCCTGACAGACAAAGCCTTTGTGGACTATATCGAGAACCCGGCTAAAGTCTCCTTCCCCTGGTCCATGATCGACAAGATCACTCCCAGACCTGACCCGTCCGTGGAAGAGATCCTGAAAAAAGACGGCGTGGAAGAATTAGAGCCGGTGGTAACCTCTAAGAACACCTATGTGGCTCCCTTCGTAAACGCAGAGGAATGCCAGTACCTGGTCATCGAGGATGCCTTCCCCAACGGAAGACCCGAGCTTGAAAAAGGCGGCCTGATCTTCACTACCCGTGAGACAGTTGACAAGGTGGAGAAGATGAAAGTCTGCACCTGCTTAAATCCTCTGCACACCGCCCTTGCCGTATTCGGCTGCATTCTGGGATATGACCTGATCTCCAAAGAGATGAAGGACGAGACCCTGAAGAAGCTGGTAGAGGGCATCGGCTACGCAGAAGGCCTGCCGGTTGTTATAAACCCGGGCATTCTGGACCCCAAAGAGTTCATTGACACGGTACTTGGTGTCCGTATCCCGAACCCGTTCATGCCGGATACCCCGCAGCGTATTGCCACAGATACTTCCCAGAAGCTGGCGATCCGTTTCGGTGAGACCATCAAGGCATATCAGGCGTCCCCCAAGCTGCATGTATCAGACCTGAAGCTGATTCCTCTTGTATTCGCAGGATGGTTCCGCTATCTGATGGGTGTGGATGACAACGGCAATGCTTTTGAATTAAGTCCGGATCCGCTTCTGGATACCGTACGCCCCTACGTTGCAGACGTAAAACTGGGCGAGGCCGTGGATGCGGAAAAACTGCTGAAACCGGTTCTGGAAAATGAAAAGATCTTCGGTGTGAACCTCTATGATGTGGGCATGGCTGACACTGTATGCAGTTACTTCTCACAGATGACAGCTGGTACAGGCGCTGTCCGCAGCACACTGGAAAAATACGTTTAAAACCCTTCGGGGCTGCACGAATCCTCCGCTCGTGCAGCCCCGATTTTTTCTTTTATTTAGTATACTTCCGCTCCAAACGGCATAAGTGCCAGCTTGGCGATTTTAAAATGCTGCATTCCAAAAGGAATACCTACCACTGTGACACAGAGCAAAAAGCCGATCAGCAGAGATTCCAGAGCCAGGGGGATTCCTGTCACTATCATCCAGATGACATTGAGAAGCAGGGAGCCTGCCCCTCCGCCGTACTGCACTTCCTTCCCAAAAGGGAAAAAAGCCAGTGCAGCAAACTTAAAACACTGCATTCCCACAGGAATACCCACTATCGTGACACACCACAAAAGCCCTGCCAGACACCAGCTCAGCCCGCTGATACAGCCGCCGAACACAAACCACAGTACATTTCCAAGACATCCCATATAATTCCCTCCTATTCTATCTTATTCATTCAACAGGTCTCTCAGCTCCCCGAGAATCGCTCTCACCCGCATGATCGCGTCATCCACCTGCTCTCTGGCATCATTGATCTTCTTCTGCACCAGATAGTCAGCCACGATCCCATCAAAGAAGAAATCAGCAAAATTCAAAAATGAGCTGATGTCCATGCGCAGGTCAAGGGGAACCTGGACATCCCTAAGTTCTCTCTGGAAGACAAGGAGCTGGCTTTTTGCATCCTCCATATAAGCTGTGGCATCCGACATTTTTGAATGTTTTACCATGTCTGTGAAAAACCCGCCTCCCAGCATATCGAAGATTCCCCAGTTCTTTGCTCCCTGAAGCTTTTCTCTTGCATTTTCCAGGCTGTAAAGAGCCTTCTCACCTGCCGCTGCTGCTTCCTCAATCTCTCTTCTTCTCACTTCGTCTCTCATTTTTCTTTTCCTCCATTTTTTCAGCCGGCTTTCCTGCGGCGGATATCTGGAAGGTGTGCTGAAAATAGATGGAACTAAAAAAAGACCTCTATTATGACATCCGCCACAATAAAAGTCTTGCTATCTCATTTGATACGGACACCTCTCGGTATCGGTTGACGATTTCAAACCCGTTCATCTCTGAACGTTCAGCTACTCCCTTTCGATTGCTTGTATAGAATATAGCACAGAGCACACAACTTGTCAATATATTCCTTTATAAAAGCAGAGTTGCGGGACATCTTTCCGTAAGATGCCCCGCATTCTCCTGTTTTCACTCAGCTTTTCTGATCCTTGCCCTTTTGACTTCCCGCTTTCTGGTACTGCCTGTCAAATTCCGGCCTGGGAAGAGGTTTGTTGAAATAATACCCCTGAATATAGAAGCATTCCAGATTCTTCAGCACCTCAAGCTGTTCTCTGTTCTCCACACCCTCAGCCACCACTTCCATCTGCAGCTCCTGGCAGAGCGCCAGGATGTTCTTCACAATGATACGCGCGTTTTCATTGGTAAGAAGATTATTGACCAGCCCCTTGTCCAGCTTCAGGTGATTGAAACGGATTGCGGACAGGAAGGAAAGGTTGCTGTATTTGGCTCCGAAATCATCCAGAGCTATATGGTAACCTGCCTGACAGATCTGCTTTCCGATCGGGGCCACTGTGTTGCGCTCCACCTCCCCCATACTCTCCGTGATCTCTATCTCCACGTACCGTTTGTCCACGCCATAGCGGAAAATGATCTCCTCCATCCGCTCTATAAGCTGCTCCTCCAGCAGGGTTGCCCTGGAAAAATTAAGGGAGACGGGAATCAGCTCCACACCTCTGCGCTCCCACTCTTTCAGGATTCTGCACACTTCTTCAAAGACAAAGAAATCTATATAATGTATCAGGCCCGCTGTCTCCAGATAAGGGATGAACTTCCCGGGCGGCACGATTCCCTTCTCCGGGTCCTGGTAGCGCACCAATGCCTCTGCGCCGCAGAGTTTGTTATTATATGTATCAATCTTAGGCTGGAGATAGACTGTAAACCTTCCCTCTGCGATCTCCTTTAACAGCGCCTTCAATACCCCTGCGTTTCTGTGGACTTCTGCGTAAGGATGCTCACTGTAGTAATCCTGTTTTGCTATCATTCTGCGCTCGTCCGCACTGGCGATGAGAAAATCCAGGCTGATATCCGTATCCGACCAGGCGCTTCCCACAGAAATGCCTGCCACATCCCGCATCCTCTCCCTCATTTTCTTCAGACGTTTTATGAAAGAGTCGTGGGATATATTTTCGCTGACCAGCAGAAACTCGTCACCGGTAAAACGGTAGATCCTTGCCGCCGGAAATTCTTCCTGCATGATACCCGCAGTAAATTGTACCACATTGTCACCGTATGCATTTCCATATACCCTGTTGATATCCTTTAACCCGTTAATGTCCAGGGAAACGACGCCAAGTGAGATCAGGCTCTCCTCTTTAAGACCGGAACAATACTCTTTATAACTGTTCCGGTTGAGCACGCCTGTCAGCTCATCGTGATGCATGAGAAATTCCTGCTTTTCCTGCAGCCTGCGCTTTGTCAGTTCATTTGCCATAAAATACTGCATGGTACTGAGAACTGCCGTATGCTCTGTGTTTCTTGTGGGATTGTCAACGCCCATGTAGCCAATCAGCTTATCCCCTTCCTCAAGCCCTGCCGTAAAGCAGGACTCAATACCCAGGCTCTTCATAGCTTTATACAGCCCCCGGCGCTTCTCCCTCCACGGTTCCACATCACGAATGTACTGAAGCTGCCTTAATTCCTCCCATTTCCAGCCTCCCGGGCCTCCCGGGTACAGATAAGGCCTCATGCCGGAACAGATGGAAGACGCTCCCTCCTTCTTCCACTCATAGACATCCCTGACACCTCTGCTCTCCGGTTCACATTCGATCACATACGCCCGGTCCGCACCGTAATAGACAGCCAGGGATTCCAGCACCTGTTCCAGTGAATGCCCAAAATCCATCGCGCCGGTCAGCGCAAACATACTCTGCAGCACCACCTTTTCTCCCTCACTGTCATGCTCTGTATGGGGCATACACTGCCCGGTTCCCCTTATGCCGGGATTATCCGGCTTATATTTCTTCAACTGCTCGCTGTAGACAAAGACACCGCTCCTGCCCATGGATACGCCTGTCTCCAAGGCTGCCCTTGCCTTCTGGTACAGTCCCTGAAAAATATTGTCGGACCTGCTGTCAAAAATAATACCGCAGGACACATTGACCGCCCGGCTGATATTGGGAAACATATAGGGAAGTGCAATCGCCCTGACAACCTCCTCCGCGCACTGCCGTACAAATTCCATCCTGGGATTGTTATACACAAAGACTACAAACTCATCCCCGTAGAATCTGCCGATAATGGCGTCCTCTATAAACCTCATTTTTAACTGGTTGCTTATCTCCTTCAGCACATCATCCGCAGCCACATAGCCGATTTCATGTACCAGCTTTGTAAAAAAGTCCACATTGAATACCAGCAGCGCATAGGACTGTCTTCTGCCGTGGTTTTTCAGCAGTGCATCACCTATCATCTGTATGGCGGTATCTTTGTTGTACACACCTGTCTGCACATCATACTCCGCCCGGAATTTCAGGGCAAGCTCCAGATTTTTCTTCTCGTTGATATCCTCCAGTGTACCGTAGACATAGAGGTCTCCGTTCTGTACATCCCGCACCAGACGGGCCACGGCATTGACCCAGGACAGCCTGCCGCTGCCTTCTTTTCTGCGGTATTCAAAATTAATGGTTGTATTTCCCTCTTTATAGGCTCTGCAAAGCGCCTCACGGTTCATGAGTTTCAGCAGACGCAGTTTGTCTTCCTCGTTGGCTATACTTTCATTGTGAAGCACCATCAGCTCCTCATATGTCATTCCCGGAGAATACTCCCTCCGGACTTTTCCGTCTACATACTCTACACAGTTCTGATCAAGATTACACCGGAAGCTGGCGATCACACCGCCGTCATAGGTCAGCCTGAGCTGCATCTCCTGCTGGCAGATCATCTCTGCTTTTTTCTGTTTTGTGATATCCTCCCCCACAGCAACTGCGCTGCAGGGCACATGCTCCCCGTCATAGAGCATGGCATAGGTGACCCGTTCCCACCACCAGTAACTTCCGTCTGCTGAGCGGGTGAGAATATCCGCCTGCACATGGCTCTGCCCCTTCTCCAGCCTGCGGTACAGGTCAAGCAGATCCTGACGGCTCCGCGGATGTATATACCCCTCCTTAAGCAAGGCTTCCGGCGCGTTGGCCATCTGCCGAAAGCCATGGCTCTCCTGTGCTCCCTCTGTCAAAAACAGCGTACGGGTCTTCAGATCATATTCCCATACATTGATGCAGGCTTCCTTAAGCGCTGTCCGGTAAACCATCTCCTTATGGGAGGATTCCTTCATTGGAAGCAGGGCGGGGACTTTTAGTTCCTCTGCTTCTTCTGCCGTGTTCGCCCTTCGTTCTCCATATATACTGTACTGTCCCTTGCCGTTTTTCTTTGCCTGGTACATGGCAGCATCCGCTTTTGCGAACAGGGACATAAAATCCGTGCCGTGTTCCGGGTAAAAGCTGACTCCGATGCTGCATCCGATACTGCAGGTAGTCTCCCCGTTGGTGTAATGGTCAAAGATATTGCGTATGGCATTTACTTTGCTGTCAATCACATTGTTCCTCTGCAGATTGGTCATAAATACCACAAATTCATCCCCGCCGATCCGTGCCGCAATGTCCTCATGTCTGAAAATGGCCCTGAGGCTTCCCGCGGTTTCCCTCAGCACCCTGTCACCGAACAGATGCCCATAGGTATCATTGATCTGTTTGAAATTATCCACATCAATGAGAAGCATCGCCGCGGGATTATGCCCCTGCTGCATATAACGCTCCACTCTGGCCTCACATTCCCTCCGGTTCAGAAGTCCGGTGAGAGGATCTAAGGCAGCCGCTTTCTGGGCTCTTATGATCTCCTTTTTTCTCTGGTCAATATCTGAGATAATGCCCAGGATTTTCAAAAGCTTCCCGTCCCTGTCCCGAAGCGCAGTCGCATGGACATCCACCCAGAGATAAGAGTTGTCCTTTGCTTTGAGACGGTACTCACATTCCATCTTGTCATTCCCCTTTAAAATGGCCTGAAATCCGCTCCGAAGTCCTGCCTTATCCGCCTCATACACAATATCTGTGGCAAACATGGAATCCGGGAAACCATCTGATGGAATCTGATACCCGAATTTTTTCTCAAAATTAGGGGAGTAATATATTTCATAGGTGACACAGTCCAGCTCAAAAATAATATCCTGCATCTGGGAGAGCACGATCTCATACCGCTTCTCACTGATAGCGAGCTGTCTCTGTGCCTCCTTCTCCCTGCTGATATCATGAAAGATACAGTGGAACCAGTCTCCCTGTTCCTTATCTTCTATAAGCTCTGCACTGATCCAGGCCCAGCAGATCGTGCCTCCTTTTTGGACCAGACGGTTTTCGTACATGAAAACCTTGCTGTTCTTCAACTGTCTGTGTATCTCCTCCATGACCATTTTCCGGTCGCCCTCATAGACGGTGTCCAGAATATGGTCGTGAAACAGCTCCGAAAATTCTTCCCTGGTATATCCTAAAAACTCAAACAGATAATCATCCGCATCGATCAGGGTGAAATACCTGTCATACCGGCAGTTAAATACGCCTCCGCCGATCTCCTCCATCCCGTCAGAACTGTTCTCTTTTTCATTCATCCTCAATCGGCCTCCTTCTGTCTTCTGCTCCCTTTCCTCCCACACCCGTTTATATAACTCCTATTGTATTACAACTTTGACGGTTTTTAAACTTTTCCGGGTAAAATTGTAATTTTTTTCCATATATCCGGGCAGAGTGCAGGCAACTTGCAGCAGTACAGAACAGAAAAGACCTGCCGCAAAGGCAGGCCTAACTATCCGGCTCCGTCAGGATCGTCACCTGGGTGACATATTGTTCTATATCCGAGACTGCTATTTCATTCATTCCGATTTCATAGGCATATCCTGTGATCCGTAAGCCGTGCTCTTCCGCAAAAGCCAGCATCCGGCTGTAAAGTCCGGGCAGTCTGTCCCAGCTTCCTGTACAGATGCCCCGCAGATAAGTACCTTCCGGCTTTCTGTAAAATCCCTCCACCCGCACAGGACTCTCTAACTGGGTATATAATCCGTCATAGATTTCAAATTCGCCCTGCCGGATTTTTTCCACAGACAGTATGCTGCCGCAGCTTGTCTTATATTTGCTCAGATCCCAGGTCTTCTGCAGATGCTCCAGCAGAGTGGGCATATCCATAAACTCCCCCTGCTGTGCCTCAGAGGACAGTGGTGTTATAAAAACATACTCCTCCTCACAGTTGATCAAATCAATCTGCCCGTCCTCCACCTCCATACAGAGCCGCAGCATATCCTGTTTCTTCTTCAGAACGTTTTGCAGATTCTCCAGATTGCGGATGGTATCTTCAATCTCCCCTATCTTTTTCTCTGAAAGAGATATAAATCCCTGGGCTGTGGGCTTGTTCAGATATTCTTTGATCTCCCCGATGGACATATTCAGCTCCCGGAGCGCCAATATACTTTCCAGTTCCGCACTCTGCCGGTATGTATAGTAGCGATATCCGTTCTTTCCCTTGTATGCAGGAGAAAAAAGGCCGATGTCATCATAGTAATGCAGTGTCCGCTTGTTTAAATGATGCAGCCTGGCAAACTGCCCTGCTGTAAAAAGTATGGAATTCTGAAACATGTCCTACCCCCTTGCGTTTTATCCTCTGTACGCTCTCAGACCATTATACCACGCACATATTTTTCTTCAAATGCATCAGCCGGCATCGGCCTTGCATAGACATACCCCTGTATCATATCACAATTTACCTGCCGCAGATACTCCACCTGCTCCGGTTCCTCTATTCCCTCCGCCACGGTCTTCACATTCAGCTTCTTTGCCAGCTCCATCAGACATGCGATCACATCTCTTGCCTTCTCACTGTGCATATCCAGAAAGAAGAGACGGTCCAGCTTCAGAGCATCCACATCAAATTCTTTTAAAAGGCCCAGGGAGGAAAATCCGGAACCAAAGTCATCCAGAGAACAGGTAAATCCCAGTGCGTGCATCCGATGTATACTGTCCTTTACCACATCAATCTGCTCCTCATCCAAAAATATGGATTCTGTCAGCTCAAATTCCAGCATCTCTGTCCTGACACGGTACTGTTTCGCGATACCGGAAAACTCCTCCAGAAAGCCCGGTTCCCTGAAATGCTGTCTTGACAGGTTGACAGAGACAGGAATCAGCCTTTTTCCCATTCGCTCCCACTTTGCCATGAGAGCGCACACCTCCCGGAACACATATACATCCAGCCTGCATATCTTTCCGTTTCTCTCAAACAGCGGGATAAAATCCGATGGACAGATCACGCCCCGCTCCGGGTGCTGCCAGCGCACCAGCGCTTCCGCCCCCTCTGCCTCACCGGTCCTGGGGCTGACCTTTGGCTGCAGATATACCCGGAAATGACGGCTGCGGAGGGATTCCTCAAACAGCTCGTTCATCTCCTCCTCCCATTTCAGGCGCTTTACAAAACTCTCATCATAGAAGACACATTCCTCCCCAGCCTTTTTCTCCACACTCTGCTCCGCCAGGCGCGCATGATCCTGCAGAATGGTGATCTCCTCGCCTGGGTGTTCAATGATACAAGCTCCCTGACGGAATGCCACAGGATGGCGGGGAGCTTCGGATCCCGAAAATGCATTCACTTCTGTAATAATATCCCTGAGCCTTGCCCGGATACGCGCAGGCTCCGCATCCCGAAGACACAGGAAAAAATTGTCCGATTCATTTCTGGCGGCAAATTCATCGTCAGATGGTTTGATATGACGCTGCAATACCCGGTGGATATGGCGCAGCATCTCATTGCCTCCCTCAATGCCGAATCTCTCGTTGACCATTTTAAAGCCTTTTACATTCATCATGACAATACAGTTGGAGGAGGGGGCCATTTTACAGGCCAGCTCCTCATATTTCAGGCAGAAAGCCGCCTGGTTCATGCCTCCGGTCACATGGTCCTCAAACGCATAGCGCTCCAGTTCCCTTCTTCCTGTGCTGAAAAATCGGTACACCTTTATAAGGAAGATAAAAAATACGGCCATGACAAATATGAGGATCAGAAAAAATCTCCATATACTCCCCTCTGAGCTGCCTGCGATCAGGTCCGAAGGTATGATGGTCAGCAGAACCCAGTCATTTACTCCCAGCGCGTCATAGGACAGATAGAGTTCATCCTGATGCGTGGATGTAAATGCCAGGATTCCGCCTGTGCCCCTCCGCATATTTTTCCGCATCTCATCAATCTCAGATACAACTTTCCCGTCTTTGCTCTTCTTGAAAATATCATCCAGCTGCAGAAATGGCTTTAAATCCGTGGGGGAGAGAATCACCTTCCCGCTGCTGTCTATGATACAGCTCAGGCTTTGTCCGTCAAAGCTCTTGGACGCGATCATATCCTGCATTTTTTCCTTGCTGCGGATGCCGACCATGACATATTCCACGGATTTCTCCCCATCGCCGCCATAAACCGGCACGGAATAGATGATTTCCTGACCCCCGAGATAGCTGGTTCCTGTTCTCCCCTTAAAGGCTGCCCTGACACAGTCCAGTTCTGCCATTCCCTTCAGTTCCGCCTTGCCAATGGTCTCCGGCACCTCTGTATGCACCATTTTTCCCTGCCTGTCTATAACCGTCAGAAAATTAAACTCCAGCACTCCGGCCTTCTCTTCCAGAAAATTTTGAAGCTCTGCCGTATCCTCTCCCGACCCAAAGGAATCCGGCAGATACCCCGCGGCAAACTCTGATATCATTGCCAGGTCCTCGGATTTGTGATGCATGGTATTGCCAATCTCCCCTGCCATACGCATTGTCACATCATTTAAATATTCCTCCGTGCTGTGATCCAGCACCTTCCGGAGGTCAATGGCATTCCAGGCGGAAATGAGCAGCGTGATCAGGATGACCACCCCGATGATCCCCACCTGCATTCCGCTTATCAAAAAAGGCCCCTGATATGCGGAGCCTTTTCCCACCCTTCGTCTCATGTTCCATACTCCTGCCATAATACGATTCTGTTTTTCCTATTTTTTCTCTTTAGAATATTTTACACTGAATTTATTTTGAAGCGCAATCTTATATTTGTGTACATATACATATAGTATTATAATAGAGATATACTATCAGCATAAGGGAGGCTGCACCATGGAACAGAAGAACAGATTATTTGATTTTTTATACCAAAGTCTGAGGGAACAGATTGAGACCGGACTTCTTCCTTACGGAAGTGCGCTCCCCTCCATGAGCCAACTCTGCGAAATATACCATGTGGGAATGCGCACAGTCCGGGAGGTACTGAAAGCCCTGGCAAAGGAAGGTCTCATCCAGACAGCCGAGCGGAAACCCTCCCGCGTCATATACCGCCCTTCGGGGAACCACTCTCCTGAGGAACCGTCCGTGCGCACAGTCCCGGAGCACAGAGACTCTATCCTGTCTGTGTATGAGACCATGACTATCCTGATGCCTCCTCTCTTTTCCTTCTCTGCCCTGGTCTGCGGGGAGGAAAAGATGCAGCACTGCCTCTGGATTCTGGCGCATGAGAAAAAAGTGCGCAGGAATAAGTGGCAGACCTATTCCATGTTCCTGCATGAAATTCTCTCCGCCTCCGGCAGTCTGCTGTTCCGTGACCTGTATATCAGCTTGGAACTCTATGCCCAGATTCCCTTTTTCTGGAAGCGCAGAGGTTCCATTGTAAGACCCTGGGAAAATGTAATAAGTCATAACACTTTCTGGGACACCGGACTGCTGAAGCCGGAAAACGCCGAGGAGGCTCTGCACTATTTTACCGCGCTTTATCGTTTTACGACAGATATCATACAGGAACATCTGAAAATACTTGTCTCAGAAAACCCACAGGTAAAGGCAGCCGGTAAAAACGTCTACTCCTGGAACGCCGACCTGGGACGTGATCATTATTATATGCAGATTGTACGGGATATTATTGACAAGATCGGAATGGGCCTCTATAAGGACAGGGAATTTCTGCCTCCGGAGGGAATACTCGCCGGACAGTACCAGGTCTCTGTCTCCACGGTGCGCAAGGCGCTCTCTGACCTGAACCGTCTGGGCTTCTGCAGAACCTACAATGTCAAAGGAACACAAGTCACCCTCTTTAATGACGAGGCAACCTTTGTCTGTATGAAGGACAGAACCTATAAAAAAGACACGCTGCTGTACTTAAGCGGCCTGCAGTTCATGGCGCTTGCCGTCCCCCCTGCTGTCAGGCTGACCTTTGACCGGATAACGGATGAGATCCTGGATTCCCTGGCGCAGAGATTCCGAGAACCCAATGCTATTCCCCTTGATTTGATCATGGACTGTATCATAGAGCAGATGCCTCTGTACCCTTTTCGTATCATTCTTAAGGAAGTGAGAAAGACACTGCACTGGGGATATTATTTCTCTTTCTATGCGGAAGGCAATCAGATGTCCAATATCATTAACCAGATGGGGCTGCAGGCTTTTGAATATCTCTGCAGGAGAGACCGAGCTGCCTTCACGGAGCAGCTCAGTGCATGCTACTGCCATATCCTGACTTTTGTCCGCAACTTCATGACCGGCTGCGGCCTTCCCGAAGCTTCCGATATCGCGGCACCGGATATGTCCTTTATCCGCCTGTATATCTGAACAAAAAGAAACCCTTGTAAAATTTTCATTCTACAAGGGCCTTGACGTGCGCGAGAGGATTCGAACCCCCGACCTTCTGGTCCGTAGGCAGCTTTAATTTATATCTGGGATTGTGACACTTTTTCTCTCTATTGACACCTTTATATATGTATGAGATTTTGTAGCCAGATCTGGGCTTCTGGATACCATTTTATAATTTCATTATATATAACCAGCAGTATCACTATTACAAATCCAATTTTTAATATTGGTGGAAATCTTCTTTTCTTCTCTAATTTTTTCAGTTCTTTATCCAATAATCTATCATGTCTTTGTTTCCATTGATTATAATTATGTATATCTCGTGCTTCTTTTCTGGCTCTTTCAAGTCTTGCCTGTTCAACTCTTCTGTCCAGTATCTTATCAAAATCACTTTTTCTTTTGTTCATGACACAGCACTCCATAATTTACAATATTTACCATTATTTTCTATTTTTTTTACCCAGTTCTTGAAGCTGATGATTTTTCCGATTCTACTTTGTAAGCCTGGGCCTTCTCTTCTACTATTCCTATCAACTTTATTTGTTCCCTTTCCGGTAATATATTAAAATATTCAAGTAATTCTTGTTCGTTTTGAGTAAGTATACTCCCTTCTTTTCTCACGCCTGTGAGAATATAGTAAATATCAGCATTGTAAATTTCTTGTAATTTCAGGAGGAAATTACTACTTATTTCTCTTCTATCATTTTCATAATTTGATAAAGCACCTAGCGAAATACCTGTAGAATCCCTTAAATCAGTTGTTTTCAAGCCTTGTTCTTTTCTCCATGTCAATAATCTCATTCCAATGGACATACAATCACCTCTCATAAACGTGAAATTATTGTTGACTTTTCTCACGTATGTGATATAATAAAAGTGTAGAAAGTGACACTTTCTCACGGTTAATATTAGTTTCATTATAGCATTTAAATAGATGAATGAACAGGAAAATTTTCCAGCTATTATACCGGAATTTCCTGGGAAAAAGGAGGAAAATGTTATGTTGGATAAGATTTATGGATTTAAAGATTATCGTGTAGGTGATAATGGCTCTTGGACAATTGAGCAGTATGAGGAGGACGGATTACGTTATACCTGTAATATACTGCGTGATGGGTCTGTGCATGTTTTCGTTTCAACTACAGACAAATTCCCTAAATTGGTAGATGCCTATGAATATCTGGAATCAGACTGCAGTGTGAAGGGGGTTGCGCAATGTTAAAAGCCCCAAAGTGTAATGCTAAATCTGTGAGAATGATGAATGAAGTTTTAAACTATGTAGAATCCCAGGAAGGCAAGGGCTTTAACGAGAAATTTGAAAATATGGTCTTGTACGCTATGAAGACCGAAAAAGACCGTGAACATCACATAGCCATTCTGGACGAGGAGATAGCCAGAAAGCGTGATATACTGTACAAGCTCCGGCAGATGGAGGACAAGCTTGTACGGGTACAGCGGTCACTGAACAGCCTGGGGGACCAGGTGTCCGGCCTGATAGATAATGCCGATAAAGTGTAACTCATTTTTACATCTGGAGACCTGGCTGCAGTTATCCGGGTGAGATACAAAGGTGTAACGCACGTGCACCTGTGCTTTACATAGATTTGAGCAACTATTGTGTGTCCGGGGCGCCAACACCGCTCCGGCAATCCCTCAACCTGAAACCCTGCAAAAAAAGCAACCCTTATCTGCCGTAACCTTACGGCGCTCCCCCCTTTTTTCCTTGGGCGTTGGCGCGTAAGCGCTGTAAACCAGCGTCCCGCTTTTTGGGCACCCGGGCGCCGGGTCCCATGGGGCGGTGGGGCGCCGGGTGAGCGGTCGGAGTCGTTATGTGGTACGCCGGGTGATATGGTAGTGGCAGAGACAAAACAAATCAACGAAGCCTTTCGGGGGATTGGATGATGATATCGGTCATATTGTAGTGGCTGTGACATAACAATTGTGCGTAGCCTTTCGGGGCGATGAAGGATAATATTGGTCATATCGTAGTGGCCGTGACATAACAATTGCGCGTAGCCTTCCGGGGCGATAAAGAATGATATTGGTCATATTGTATTAGCCGTGACATAACAATTGCGCATAGCCTTTCGGGGCGATAAAGGATGATGTTGGTCATATTGTAGTGGCCGTGACATAACAATTGTGTGTAGCCTTTCGGGGCGATAAAGGATGATATTGCTCGTATTGTAGTGGCCGTGACATAACAATTAAAAAGTGAGCGTGCTGCCTGTGCCCTGTGCCG
>OASX01000889.1_pt1 | contig 18961 bp, 17 predicted proteins | sample 1516531 | NCBI WGS metagenome assembly OASX01 (sample SAMEA2579911, study PRJEB22360) | human gut metagenome | biome: human gut; feature: human-associated habitat; material: faeces | place: Denmark | collected 2008/2010
CGTGGAAGGTATGGAGGACGCAGGTGAGGAACATCACCACAGCCATGCGTCGGCAGACGATACCCATGATGATCACGACCATGATGAGGCGGTCCATGCTGATGACGATGATCATGATCACGATGCGGAAGATCATGATCATACGGATGATGAGCACGATGATGACGCGGACTACGAGATCGAATACGACGAGCACATATGGACCTCTCCGGTGAATGCCATGAAGATCACCCAGGTGATCACGGACACGCTTCAGGAGATGGACCCGGCAGACGCGGACATCTTTGCGGCAAATGCAGAGGATTATCTCGGGAAACTTGAGAATCTCGACCAGGAATTCCGCGATGTGGTAAACGGCGCGGACTTAGACCTCATTGTCATGGCGGACAAGTTTCCGCTCCGCTATTTTGCGGACACTTACGGACTCCGGTACAGGGCTGCGTTTTCCGGCTGCGCCTCCGACACTGAGCCAAGCGCAAAGACCATCGCATACCTGATCGACAAGGTGCGGGAGGAACAGATCCCGGCGGTCTATTACCTGGAACTCTCCAGCCACCGGGTGGCGGAGATCATCAGCGAGGAGACCGGTGCGAAGCCACTGTTATTTCACTCCTGTCATAACGTGACGAGAAGAGAGTTTGATAACGGCGTCACCTATCTGGAACTGATGGAACAGAATGTTGTCAATTTACGGGAAGGACTTTATCGATGAACCAGCCATTATTAAAATGTGAACATGTGGATTTTGGATATGAAAACTATGACGTGGTGAAGGACGTGTCCATGGAGATCAATCCTGGGGACTATCTCTGCATCGTTGGCGAGAACGGATCCGGAAAGAGCACCCTGATGAAAGGACTCTTAGGACTCATAAAGCCCACCGGCGGTGTCCTGACGCTGGCGGACGAGTTGAGACGGTCCGGAATCGGATATCTCCCGCAACAGACCCCGGCCCAGAAGGATTTCCCTGCGACGGTACAGGAGGTCGTGATCTCCGGCTGCCTTGGAAAGCGTGGAAACCGACCGTTTTACTCGATGGAAGAGCGGAAGCTTGCGGCAGTCAATATGGAAAAGCTCGGAATCACGGATCTCAAAAAGAGCTGCTACCGGGATCTCTCCGGCGGACAGAAACAGCGTACCCTGATCGCGAGGGCCCTCTGTGCTACGGACAAGCTCCTGATCCTGGACGAGCCGATCACGGGACTTGACCCGGCATCCACCCAGGATTTCTATGCGGTGATCCGCCATCTAAACAGGGACGAGAAGGTGGCTGTCCTCATGGTCTCCCACGATATCGGAAATATCGTGACCCAGGCCAACAAGATCTTACAGTTGAAACAGACGGTCCAGTTTTACGGGACCGTGGATGAGTATAAGAAATCGGAATTCGGAAGAGAATTCCTCGGAGGTGAGAACTAAATGGGACTTTTACAGGAAATGTTTTCCTATCCGTTTCTCGTGCGGGCGATGATCGGCGGTATCTGTATCTCGCTCTGCGCATCGCTCCTGGGAGTCAGCCTTGTGCTGAAACGGTATTCAATGATCGGTGACGGACTGTCCCATGTTTCCTTTGGGGCACTCTCTATCGCGGTGGCCTTTAACTGGGCGCCTCTCGCGGTATCGATCCCGGTGGTGGCAGCGGCGGCCTGCTTCTTCGGATCACGGGAAACGGAAAGATCAAGAGTGACGCGGCGATCGCGATGATCTCCGCAGGATCTCTCGCCATCGGTATCATCGTCACATCCCTGACGACGGGAATGACGACGGATGTCAGCAGCTACATGTTCGGAAGTATTTTAGCAATGAGCCGCGAGGACATGTACTTAAGCGTAGTCCTGTCCCTGGTGGTCCTCGGCATGTTTGTGATCTGCTACAACAAGGTCTTTGCCGTGACCTTCGATGAGAGCTTCGCGAAGGCGACGGGGGTGCGGGTTTCCGCCTATAACCTTTTGATCGCGGTCCTGACCGCCATTACGATCGTTCTCGGCATGAGAATGATGGGGGCCATGCTGATCTCGAGCCTTGTGATCTTCCCGGCACTGACATCCATGCGGGTGTTTAAGAGTTTCCTCGGCGTTGTGGTATCCTCGGGCGTTGTGTCTGTGGTGTGCTTCTTTATCGGGCTCATTCTTTCCTATGTATATTCAATTCCGGCGGGAGCCAGCGTTGTTGTGGTGAACCTGGCGATGTTCGGGGTGTTCAGTGTCGTTCAGATGGTGAAGCAGTCGAGATAGGGGAGAAACAGCAGGATGCCAGCAGATATGTAATCGCAAGGGCTCAATGAGGCTGGATTTTGTCAGATCCTGAAGACTGTACAAGAAAACAATATTATATGAGAAAATTTCTCGTATTTCTGCCGCTTTCCAGACATCCGCTGGAAGCGGCAGTACTTGACTTTGTTAGAAAATGTGTTAAAGTTAGTAATTGGTAATGAAAAATGAAAGTGCGGCAGTGGATCTCTGGTCTGTATACAGTATAAAATTAAGGCGGACAGATAAAAATACAGGAATGCCGCGCGGATGGCAAGAAAGAGGTGTCATTATGACAAAAATTGATATTATCTCCGGTTTCCTCGGAGCCGGAAAAACAACATTTATAAAGAAGCTTCTGAAAGAAGCAATTGCGGGCGAGAAAGTAGTCCTGATCGAGAATGAATTTGGTGAGATCGGTATCGACGGCGGCTTCTTAAAGGATTCCGGCATCGAGATCCGTGAGATGAACTCCGGATGCATCTGCTGTTCCTTAGTCGGTGATTTTGGACGTTCCTTAAATGAAGTCCTTACAAAGTATACACCGGACCGTGTAATTATCGAGCCGTCAGGTGTCGGCAAGCTTTCCGACGTCATGAAGGCAGTCTGCGACGTTGCGGGCGAGATCGACGTTGTATTAAACGGTTCCGTGACAGTCGTTGACGCTCAGAAGTGCAAGATGTATATGAAGAACTTTGGTGAGTTCTTCAATAACCAGATCGAGAGCGCAGGAACCATCGTGTTAAGCCGTACCGATGTCGCTGACGCAGACAAGGTCGCTCAGTGTGTAGAGATGATCCGCGAGAAGAACCCGAAGGCAGCTATCGTTACAACTCCGATCGACAAGCTCACAGGCGAGCAGCTTCTTGAGATCATTGAGCAGCCGACAGATGATATGGCTGAGAAGCTCCTTGAGGAGGTAAAAGAGGGTCATCACCATCATCATGACGATGACGACGAGGAGTGCTGCTGTGGCCACCACCATCACCACCACGATGACGATGATGACGACGAAGATGAGCATGAGCACCATCATCACCACCATGACGATGACGAAGAGTGCGGATGCGGCCACCACCATCACCACCACGATGACGATGATGACGACGAAGATGAGCATGAGCACCATCATCACCACCATGACGATGACGAAGAGTGCGGATGCGGCCATCACCATCACCACGATGATGACGATGATGAGCACGAGCATCACCATCATCATGACGGCGAGTGTGGATGCGGCCACCACCATCACCACCACGATCATGACGCCGACGAGGTATTCACAAGCTGGGGTCTTGAGACAAACCGTACCATCACAAAGGAGAAACTCGAGTCCCTGTTACAGGAACTCGCACATTCCGAGAAGTACGGCCAGGTTCTCCGTGCAAAGGGAATGTTGCCGGATGCAGACGGAACATGGTACTACTTCGATCTTGTTCCGGAAGAGACCGAGATCCGCACAGGCGCTCCGATCTACACAGGAAAAGTGTGCGTGATCGGTTCCAACCTGAAGGAAGACGAGTTAAAGGCTGCGTTTGAGGCTTAATGAACGTATTCTGCCAGGGTCAGGCTGCCAGATCTGCAGAACCTGTTCAGTGGCAGTTCCTGTCTGCGCAAGACGTGGGCAGGAACCATTTTATATAATTAGGAGAATAAGACAGTGAAACAGCAGGAAAAAATGCCGGTATTTGTCATCAACGGCTTTCTGGAAGCGGGAAAGACCCAGTTCATCACAAATACTTTACAGCAGGACTATTTCCAGGCCGACGGTACGACCGTTCTGATCCTCTGCGAGGAAGGCGATACGGAGTACGATAAGGAAATCTTAAAGAAAACAAGAACAAAGATCGTTACCGTGGAAGATATCTCCGAGATGGACGAGGATTTCTACGGACGGATCGAGGCATTATATGACCCGGCCCGCGTGCTCATCGAGTGGAACGGAATGTGGCCGCAGGATCAGCTGCAGCTCCCGGATACCTGGGAACTCTTCCAGCAGATCACGATCATCGATGGCTCCACCTTCGAGCTCTATTTAAGCAACATGAAGCCGCTCTTAGCGCTCCTTGTAAAGCGCTCCGAGCTTGTGATCATGAACCGCTGCGATGAAGTCAGCGATGAGAACATCACCCGCTACCGCCGCGGCTTAAAGGCTTTAAACCCGCAGGCAGAGCTGATCTTCGAGGACGCGGAAGGCGAGATCGAGCAGGAGGTTCTGGAAGAGGATCTTCCGTACGACATGAAGGCAGATGTGATCAAGATCGATCCGAAGGATTACGGCATCTGGTACATCGACGCCATGGATAAGCAGGACCGCTACGAGGGAAAAGTTGTGGAGTTCACCGGTATGGTATTAAAATCCCCGGAATTCCCGAAGAACTATTTCGTTCCGGGCCGAATGGCGATGACATGCTGCGAGGCAGATATGACATTTTTAGGATTTATCTGCAAGGCGCGTGAGGCGAGAAACCTTGAGACAAAGCAGTGGGTCAAGGTCCGTGCGAAGATCGCATACGAGTTCTGGCCGGACTACGACGGTGTCGGTCCGGTGCTCTACGCCGAGAGCGTGGAACCGGCGCAGGAGATCAAGGATATTGTGCAGTTCTAAATGAAGATTTCAGCTGAAAAACAGAAAATGCAGAATAATACCGGGTACGCTGGATGGAAAAACTGTCCAGCGTATTTTGATTTTCTCGAATTCCGAAGAAGCTGCCGTTGGCAGGCTCTGCGGGTTCCCATGTATTCAGAAGGGACTTCCAGTGAAAGCTTTAGCGGATATAAACAAAAGAAACGGACTTCATGAGCCATATGAGATATGACTTTTGAAGTCCGTTTTTAATTCCAGGTCTAATTCATCGGTGCCACCGGAACCGGCCGTTCGCGGTCGAAGACCTGGGTCACATCGAAGAGGTCGCTTAAGTGGTCTTTTTCCGGATTCGTCTCCGGCAGGTCGTAGTACATGCGGTAGCCGTCCAGGTTCCGGCGTCCCTGGCGGAGATAGTCAGATCCAAACTGTACCCAGTACTGGCTGGAGTCTACATTGCAGAAGTAGCGGAAGCCCAGCTCATGGAGATATGCGTATTTTTCATTTTCCATTGTGTACGGATGCCAGTCGCCAACATCTGATCCGAATGGGTAGAGCAGGATATCCGTCTTTCCGATCAGGGATTCCACCCTGGAGGCCCACTTATCGGAGTCTGTCTTCACATCCTCAAAGGAGCGTTTCCCGAAATTGATATGTCCCCAGCTGTGGGAGGCGAGCTCCCATCCGTTGTCCCTGAGACACTGTGTCACCTGGCGGACCGTCTCTTTATCGGCTTCAAAATTTGGGTTGGAGCTCTCATAGGACGGATCCGTCCGGTATCCCAGAACGCCCTGATATCCGGTAAACGCCAGGACTGCCCGGGCACCCCGGTAGGAAAAATCGGGGTGTTCCGTGATAAAGTCCTCAAGGAGCGGCACGAGATCATAAGAGCCCACCGACACGGAGCCGTCATCCATCACCATCTCGCAGGTCGGCTTTCCGTTCTCACCCACGATCATCCGGCTTGCGAAACCATCACCGTCCATATACTCGTAATAGCAGAGGTCATCCTGGGACATGACGAAAGGAATCTTTCCGGGCGGCAGCATAATATCTCCCGCCACCATCTTCGTATTGCCGTTTTCGTCCGTCACCTCGTGGGCAATATCGTGGAGCTTTACGAGGACATATCCTTTCTCGTACATGGAATCCAGGATCTTTAAAAATTCGCTCTTCGTGGTCATCACCTGGTTGTAGCCCTTGGAATCCGCGTCCCCGTCGAAGGCTTTGGAGTTATCCATGATCAGGGAGTGGAAGAACACATGGGTGATCTTGTTTACATCCGCCCGGACGAGTGTGGATTTTGTCTCCTCGCAGGCGGCGAGAAGCTCCTTCACATCGGAATTCTCCGCGTAATCCGGGTTGGAGTTTAAGATCTCGATGGCAGCATCGTAGTCGTAGGTGACGAATTTTGCGTGAGCGCTGTTTAAAATCCCATCCAGGGCAGTATCGCCTGTATTGTAGGCGGGGATCCCGTGTTTGGGGGGCCCCAGCGGGTGCGGCAGCTTCCTGTGACTCCAGAGAAGCGTCTTCTCCGGATCCGCTCTCCGCAAGTGAAACAGTCGTTTTATCGTCTCCGGACGGATTGGATTCCGCCGAAGATTCAGAAGTGTTGTTTTTCAACTGTGTGGATAAGTGGCCTCCTTTTTTAAAGAGGAGCAGTCCGCCGATTCCCAGGAGAAGAACTCCGAGAACGATCAGCAGTATCGTAATATGAACTGTCCGCCGCCGTTTCCGCAGCTTTTCGCGGCTTGAAATATATGCGCGGCGCCTTTCAAAATCATTATTGTATTCCAAAATATCACCTCGTAATTTAATTCGTAACCGCCGTCCTTTGTCAGACAGAACAACGGATAAAATTCTGTATTTATTACTTCTATCATAGCACAACCCCATGTCCGACGCTACGAGAAATAGAAAAATTAAGCATTTTGTAAGCAGTGACATAAAGGGGGATGTCCGGGCCATATTTTATAAGGAGAAAACTGGCTGAGAACATGAAAAGCGTGCCGCAGGGCGGAATAAAATGGCGTCCGGGCGGAGAAATTTTATGGAACAGCAGGCAGGTCGGGAGCAGAAATATGAGAGTGGGAAAAAGAATCATTTGTGGGATCATGGCCGGAATCCTGTTCATGGTGGAACCGGTGAGCGGATACGGGATGATGAGGGAAGGGACATGGAAAAAGGATATAAGAAATCAGATCATGGAAATACAGCAGATGCAGCCGGAGCTGACGCCGTACACCGGCCCGGAGATCACGGCTCCGTCCGCAATCCTCATGGAGGCATCCACGGGGACCGTGATCTGCGAGAAAAACGCGGATGAGCCGAGAAATCCCGCCAGTGTCACAAAGATCATGACGCTGATCCTGATCTTCGACGCCCTGCAGTCAGGGAAGATCCGTCTGACAGACGAGGTGGTGACAAGCGCCCACGCGAAATCCATGGGCGGATCCCAGGTGTTCCTGGAGGAGGGCGAGATCCAGACAGTGGAAACTCTGATTAAGTGCATCGTCATCGCCTCCAGCAACGACGCGTCGGTGGCAATGGCTGAGTTTATCGGAGGCGATGAGGGGACTTTTGTGAAGATGATGAATGAGCGGGCGAAAGGCCTGGGGATGGAGCACACGAAGTTCATTGACTGCTGTGGACTCACGGATTCCCCGGAACATGTGACTACGGCGAGGGACATCGCGCTGATGTCCAGGGAACTTATCACAAAATACCCGCAGATCACAAACTATACGACGATCTGGATGGAGAATATCACCCATGTGACGAAGCAGGGGACAAAGGAGTTCGGTCTCTCCAACACAAATAAGCTCTTAAAGATGGCGACGAATTTCGAGGTGACGGGGCTGAAAACAGGTTCCACCAGTATCGCAAAATACTGTCTCTCCGCCACAGCAAAAAAGGACGGCGTGGAGCTTATCGCCGCGATCATGGCGGCACCGGACTTCAAGGCGAGATTTAAGGACGCGGTGACACTCTTAAATTACGGGTACGGAAACTGCCGACTCTATAAAGATGAGACGCCGCCGGAGCTTCCGAAACTCTCCGTGACAGGCGGAAAAGAGCCGGAGGTGGAACTTTCCTACGGCGAGACCTTTACATATCTGGGACTCCACGGCGAGGACTTTTCCGGCGTGGAGCGGGAACTGATGCTGGAAGAGAGCGCAAAGGCCCCGGTAAAGGCGGGAGACCAGCTTGGAACGCTGCGCTACCGGTTTAATGGGGAGGAGATCGGAAACATCCCTGTCATTGCGGCCCGGGATGTGGATCCCGCGGGATTTTCTGACTATGTGAAGTGGATGATGGGGTGGTGGAGAATGAGAGGAGAGGAAGTATAAAAATATCGGAGAGATCTGAATTTAAATGATTAGTAACCTCAGTACCTTCATAGTTACAAGCAAAAATCCATTCCAGATCGGCTGCGCCGATGGGATTTTTGCCTTCCAGCTTATGTTTTCTTACGGTCAGCGCAGCAAGTGCGCAGACCTGCTGAACAGTTACAATGATTAAAAAAATTCAGATCTCTCCGATTAAAAAGTTATTTCTCTGCGGCTGCCTTCGCAAACTCCGTATTCACAAGATCCTCATAAGGAACCCGCGTGTCAAGCTCGCCGGCTTCCTCCAGAATGTTCTCGAGAAGTTCAAAGCTTTCCTTCTCAAAGACCGTATTTTCTTTCCAGGTATCCTGCTCTTTGTAGCGGTCCACGATGATCGCGATCTTTTCGGTGTCGGTCTCCTTAAACTGCGGTTTGATCGTCTCGGCAATCTCCTCGGCGGAGTGGGTGTTCACGTAGTCGAGGCCTTTCTGGATCGCGTTTGTGAATTTCTGGATGATCTCCGGGTGCTTTTCGATATAGCTCTTCTTGGCACTGTAGGCCGTGTAGGGCACATAGCCGGAATCTTTTCCGAGGGATGCGACTACATAGCCGTTTCCTTCCTGCTCCAGGGCAGTGGCGAAGGGCTCAAACTCGACGGTGTAGTCGGAATCATTGCTGGTGAACGCCGCCGCGGTGAGACCGAAGCTGATGCTCTGGTCGATGGAGAGATCCTTTGCGGGATCGATGCCGTTCTTCTTTAAGATATACTCAAAGACCATCTGGGGCATGCCGCCGGCGCGGCCGCCTAAAACTTTCTTCCCAATGAGGTTTTCCCACTTGAAATCAGCTTCCGGTGTCCGTCCAACGAGGAAGTTCCCAGCCCGCTGGGTGAGCTGGGCGAAGTTTACGGCGTAGTCATCATCGCCCTGGATATAAGTATAGATACTCGCCTCAGATCCCATGAACCCGATGTCCGCATCCCCGGATACCAAGGCTGTCATGACCTTGTCAGCCCCGGCACCGTTTACCAGTGTCAGATCGATTCCCTCCTCCTCAAAATACCCCAGCTCGATGGCGGCATACTGGGGCGCGTAGAAGATGGAGTGGGCAACCTCATTTAAAGTCACGGGAGTTAAGGATGATTCCGCGTTCTTTTTACACCCGGTGAGCAGAGCCGCCGCCGTAAACACAAAAAGAACCGGTGCCAGAATTTTTCTCATAATACCAAAAGACCTCTCTTTGCGATCGTTCTATATGTTCAGTGTATGAGAAATGCCGGAAAGGGTGCAAAAGATCATGATTCCTGCGGTGCCTTGACGCAGCATAAAGCAATAGGAAAAACCTATAGCAAACCCTGAGTACATCCAATTAGACAGATTTTCCAACATATGGTACTATTACCTTGCAACCAGATAGGATGGTTGGTAAATGAAAATAAGAAATTTTTCGGGAATGAAATGCGATGACCCGATTCGGAATAAGAGGAGGAAAATCACTATGGCAAAGAAAACAAGAGCAGAGAGAAACTTCAAATTTGAGACATTACAGCTTCATGTAGGACAGGAGCAGCCGGATCCGGTGACAGACGCGAGAGCGGTTCCGATCTACCAGACCTCTTCCTATGTATTCAGAAACTGCGAGCATGCGGCAGCACGTTTCGGACTCACAGACGCAGGAAATATCTACGGCAGGCTGACAAACCCGACTGAGGATGTTTTCGAAAAGAGGATCGCAGCATTGGAGGGCGGCGTTGCAGCACTGGCGGTTGCCTCCGGCGCGGCAGCTGCAACCTATGTATTCCAGAACCTTGCTCATGCAGGTGACCACATCGTTGCGGCCAAGAACATCTACGGCGGAACATATAACCTTTTAGCACACACACTTCCGGAGTACGGCGTGACAGCAACCTTCGTTGATCCGTTCAACTACGAGGAAGTAGAGAATGCGATCCAGGAGAACACAAAAGCAATCCATGTTGAGACACTTGGAAACCCGAACTCCGATGTCGTTGATATCGAGAAGCTGGCTTCCATCGCCCACGCACATAAGATCCCGCTGGTTGTCGACAACACATTCGCAACTCCGTACCTTGTAAGACCGATCGAGTACGGCGCAGATATCGTATTCCATTCCGCGACAAAATTCATCGGCGGCCACGGAACCACCATCGGCGGTGTGATCATCGACAGCGGCAACTTTGACTGGGAAGCAAGCGGAAAGTTCCCGTCCTTAGTTGAGCCGAACCCGAGCTACCACGGTGTAAGCTTCGTAAAGGCAGCAGGAAGAGCAGCATTCGTCACAAAGATCCGTGCGATCTTACTTCGTGATACAGGAGCAACGATCTCCCCGTTTCACGCATTCATCTTCTTGCAGGGACTCGAGACACTGTCTCTCCGTGTAGAGCGCCATGTACAGAACGCCTTGAAGGTCGTTGAGTACTTAAACAACCATCCGCTTGTAGAAAAAGTAAACCATCCGTCTGTATCCGATGATCCGGAACAGCAGAGACTCTACAAGAAATACTTCCCGAACGGCGGTGGTTCCATTTTCACCTTCGAGATCAGAGGCGGCGCAGAGGCAGCGAAGAAGTTTATCGATAACCTCGAACTCTTCTCCTTACTTGCAAATGTTGCTGACGTGAAGTCTCTCGTGATCCATCCGGCATCTACGACCCACTCCCAGTTAAACGACGAGGAGTTGGCGGATCAGGGCATCAAGCAGAACACGATCCGTCTCTCCATCGGTACAGAGAACATCGACGACATCATCGAGGATCTGGACGAGGCGTTTAAGACATTACAGGAATAATCCCCCAACAGTTCAGCCGTGCGTCGAGCTGTGCTGGAAAAAATCCCCCTCAATTAACGAACGAATACAGGACAGCGGTCACTGCGTAGCAATATGTGTGACCGCTGTTCTGTTGTTGGACGGAAGTGGAATATATGTGGATGCCATGCTGCCGTCCCCAATATATAAATCTGTAACGGTCTGTGCCGTTGAACAGGCACAGAAAAAGCTTCGTAAGAAACTGCCTTAAGACAATTTTTTTGCGAAGCTTTTTTGTTTCGACATATAAAATACAATATAAAAAAGTCACAAAGCCGCAGATTTTATGACTGACACGGACCCTTCACACTGTTTAAGATCTCCTCAGCCGCCAGTCTGTGCTTTTCCTCCAGCTCATGCTTCTGATCCAGGATCGTCTGGATCGTGATTCCGTCTAAGTAGTCCATGATGACGCGGTTTAGGCCTTCCCAGACCGGGAGTGTGTCGCAGGCGGAGCAGCGCTCGCAGGGGTTTGGAGTGTGCTCGAGGCAGGAGACCGGGGCGAGGCTGCCTTCAGTGGTCTGTAAGATCGCACCGACGGTACACTCCGACGGGGATTTTGCGAGTTTGTATCCGCCCTGGTAGCCGCGGGTGGTGGAGAGCATTCCGGTCTTGTTTAAGAGTGGAACGATCTGCTCTAAATATTTTTTTGAGAGACCCTGGCGGGCGGCGATGTCCTTTAAGGAGATAAAGCCATCGTCGGCATGTTCAGCCAGGTCGATGACCATGCGCAGTGCATAACGACCTTTTGTAGATATTTTCATGATTCTTTCACCAATTTCAACAGTGATCTGACAAGATGTGAGATGTTCAGATCATTGGACTTCCTAAAAAATGTTATAACTGTGCCGATAAGGAACAATTTTGCGATATTATTCTGCAGAAATGCGCTCAGAGGGCATCTGCAGATGAAACAAACAAAGATTCCGCTCATCATGCGGAATCTGGAACTGCTCTGATTATACTACAAAAAAGGTAGGTATTCAACCGACGTTTTGCTTTTTCTCATGGTTGCCAGAAAAAAATACATGTGATAAAATAGAAGCAATCGTGGATCGAATCAGAAAGGAACCATAAATATTATGAAAAAGCTGGAAGAGTATGTAATAAGCATCCCGGATTTCCCGGAGCCGGGGATTATTTTCCGTGATATCACTTCAATTTTACAGGATCCGGATGGATTAAAGCTGGCGATCGATTCTCTCCTTGAGATGGTAAAAGACGTAGATTTCGATGTGGTCGTTGGAGCGGAGTCCAGAGGATTTATTTTTGGAACACCGGTTGCTTACGCGATGGGAAAAGCCTTTGTTCCGGCGAGAAAACCGGGAAAGCTTCCGAGAGAGACCGTTTCTATGGAGTACGCCTTGGAGTACGGCACAGGAACCATCGAGCTCCACAAGGATTCCATCAAGCCGGGCCAGAAGGTCGTGATCATCGATGACCTGATCGCGACAGGCGGAACCGTGGAAGCGATCGCAAAGCTTGTGGAAGAGCTTGGCGGAGAGGTCGTTAAGATCTGTTTTGTGATGGAGCTTGCGGGATTAAAAGGAAGAGATAAACTGCAGAAATATGATGTGGATTCTGCGATCATTTACGAGGGGAAATAAGCTCGTCAGACAGGTTTGAGAGAACATGGCAGCAATGCCGGGAAAGTAAAAAGGTAATGCCGCCAGGGAGCGCTAAAAAAGCGGTCTGGCGGCATTTTTACGTCACTGGGCATCCGGAAGAAACTGCCTGTGGCGATGATACAAGGCGGAAAGTGAGAACCAGAAGGTACCGACGAAATGTTTCACGGCTTCTGGAATGCCTGTTACCGTAAATAGAAAAGAGGATAAAAATGAGAGAGATCGTATTTAAAATGGAACGTCCGGGCCTTGTGGAGGTTGGACAGGAGGTGGACGTCAGCGAGTCCATCACGCCGGTCAATGTGAACTACATGATCGAGCCGGCAGTGGCGATGTCGGGATTGTTCCGGTTTACGGAGAGACTGAAGAGCAAAAAGGGCATCGTGAAGGATATTATCCAGAATGACCGCGGGTATTATGTGACGGTGGAATTCGACGAGTGATCATGTAGCGGCCGGACTCTGTTTTCTGTGAAAAAGCAGCAGAAACAGGAGATACATGGTGGATAAAAGAAGTATCTGCACTGCAGTCCGGAAAAAATCCGGGAGTCCTGCCGGAAGCGGAAGCGTTTCCGGAAAGAGCCGGAAGAGCCACAGGGCGCAAAGCAGGCAGAAAACAGGCTTTCCGATCAATATCCATGCGTTCCAGTCACATGGGACGATCCTTCGGAGCGCCAGAATATGGAGCAGGGCTAAAAGCATCTCACTCGCAAGCATCCCCCAGAGGCATGCGCGGATCCCAAACTCCGGGATCCCGAACCACACGAAGGCGATGCGGATGAGAAGTGAGACCAGGTGATGGAAAAACGTGAGTTTCGTTTTTCCGAGCCCATTTAAAATGCTGCCGGATGAGGTGGCGAGATAGAGAAACGGGCAGAGCCAGGCGAGGATCTGAATGAAGGATCCGGCGTCCTGGCTTTTAAATATCTGTAAGCCCAGCACATCTCCGAAGACTGTGAAGACCCCGATGCAAAAAATTCCGAGATAAAGGCTGTATCGGAAGGACATGGAGATCCCGGCGGCAATTCCGGAGTCGTTTCCGGCGGACTGGTGCCTCGCAGTGGCGGGCAGCAGGACCACAGCCCGGGAGGTTACCAGGGCCGATGGAAAGAGGACAAAAGGCATCGCCATGCCTGTGAGAGTTCCATATGTACTGACGGCCTGGGAACGGGTGAGTCCGTAGACGGTCAGGCGCTCCGGGATCATGATCGTCTCCGCGCTTTGCAAAAGGTTCAGGATGAGACGGTTTGCCATGAGTGGGGCAGCGAGGGCCAGGAGGGCGGACATGGGAGAGAACAGATTGCCAGAGAGATCCGAAATTCGTTCGGAATTCCTGAAAAGCGGATTTTTTATGGAACTTTGGCCAATCCTGCAGGATCTGCCTGTATTTTCATGAAACTCATGAAATAAAAGAAAAAATATCAGCACAAACAACGCCGATCCGGCTTCCCCGGCAACCAGCCCGAATACGGCAAGTGACACTGTGACCGGAATTCTTTTTTCGATGCAGACAGACACCAGCAGAAATACCGTAAAGATCCGGATCATCTGCTCAAAAAGCTGGGCGGCCGCAGGGACGGAGACTTTTTCTTTTCCGTAATAGTACCCGCATATGCAGGCATGGACAGAGGTACACGGAATCGCGAAGGCCATGACGGAGAGCAGAGGGGCACACCGCGGTTCCATGAGGACATGTTCCGCAAGAGGGCCCGAGAAGTGCCGGATCACAAAGGCGGCGGCCAGAGACATGGCGAAGGATAAAGAAAAGCCAGAGAGCAGCGTCCGCTTCGCATGGTCCGGGTCCGCTGCGGTAAAGCGGGAGATGGCGGTCTGGATCGACCCGGCGCAGAGGGAGAAAAAGATTCCGTAGACTGGGAAGATCATCTGGTAGATTCCGAGTCCCTCCGCACCGATCGTCCGGGAGAGAAAGATCCGGTAGAAAAAGCCGAGGACCCGGGAAAGAAGTCCGGCGGCGGTGAGGAGAAGGGTTCCGGTGATCAGTGGGTGAGTTTTATGGGATAAAGGCATGGGCAGCTCCGTTGAGGCAGAAGGATTCTGTTATATATATGTGGAAATAAGAGATGGATATGACGGCTGAAACCGCTGAAAATACGGGGATTTCCTAAATACTTAGCGAGTTACTGTGTATTTCTGAAAAAACATAAGATTACCGGTTGAAATTCCCAACCGGTTTCGTATATAATGTAGGATATCTGTGGCCTGTCCGCGCCTTTTTGGGAGCTGACTTTCGGGTCATGGCATAAAATAAATGGTAACAGTTCAGCCTTGCGGCGGTATAACAGCAAGACTGGATGATCAAGCTTTACAGAAAGGCGGAACAATGAAGAAAGTAATCTATCTCGACAATGCGGCTACGACAAAGGTACGTCCGGAAGTCGTGGAAGCCATGCTGCCGTTTTATACAGAATATTACGGAAACCCTTCCGCGGTATATGAGTTTTCCACCCCGTGCAAGGAAGCCCTCGCAAAAGCAAGAGAGACTGTAGCAAACGCTCTCGGCGCAAAGGACAATGAGATCTACTTTACAAACGGCGGTTCCGAGTCCGACAACTGGGCTCTGATCGCGACTGCGGAGGCTTACGCGTCCAAAGGAAAACACATCATCACAACAAAGATCGAGCACCACGCGATCCTTCACACCTGTGAGTATCTCGAGAAGCGCGGCTATGAGATCACCTACCTCCCGGTAGACGAGTACGGCTCCGTTTCCATCGACGAGTTGAAGAAAGCGATCCGCCCGGATACGATCCTGATCTCTGTGATGTTCGCCAACAACGAGATCGGAACGATCCAGCCGATCAGGGAGATCGGTGAGATTGCCCATGAGAACGGGATCATCTTCCACACAGACGCGGTTCAGGCATTCTGCCATGAGCCGATCAATGTGGATGAGTACCATATCGACATGTTAAGCGCCAGTGGCCACAAGTTCCACGGACCGAAGGGAGTCGGTTTCCTCTACATCAGAAAAGGCTTAAAGCTCCGCTCCTTCATCCATGGCGGTGCCCAGGAAAGAAAACGCCGAGCCGGAACTGAGAACGTGCCGGGAATCGTCGGTCTCGGAAAAGCTGTCGAGATCGGGATGGCAGAGCTTGAGAATAATAAGAAGAAAGAGACAGAGCTCCGTGATTACCTGATCGGACGTGTCATGGACGAGATCCCGTACACACGATTAAACGGTCACCGCACGAACCGTCTCTCCAACAACGCAAACTTCGCGTTCCAGTTCATCGAGGGTGAGTCCTTACTCATCATGCTGGACATGGACGGAATCTGCGGATCCAGCGGCTCCGCATGCACATCCGGTTCCCTGGACCCGTCCCATGTGCTCTTAGCCATCGGACTTCCGCACGAGATCGCGCACGGATCCTTACGTCTTACCTTAAGCGAGGAGACAACGAAGGAAGAGATCGACCATACTGTAGACTGCCTTAAGAAGATCGTGGAGAAGCTTCGCGCAATGTCCCCACTCTATGAGGATTTCATTAAGAAGAACAGAAAGTAAGAGGAAAAATAATGTATTCAGAGAAAGTAATGGACCATTTCCAGCACCCAAGAAACATGGGAGAAATTGAGGACGCCAGCGGCGTAGGTACTGTCGGAAACGCAAAATGCGGCGATATCATGAGAATCTATCTCGACATTGATGACGAGACACATATCATCCGTGACTGTAAGTTTAAAACATTCGGCTGCGGTGCTGCCGTTGCCACAAGCAGTATGGCGACAGAGATGGTAATGGGAAAGACGATCGAGGAAGCGATGGAAGTAACCAATAAGGCAGTTATGGAAGCACTTGACGGACTTCCGCCGGTAAAGGTTCACTGCTCCCTGCTTGCAGAGGAAGCGATCCATGCAGCACTCTGGGATTATGCAGAAAAGCACCATATCGAGATCAAAGGCTTACAGAAGCCGGTGTCCGATATCAGTGAGCATGAAGAGGACGAGGAATATTAATGAAGAAAAAAGTCGTGGTGGGAATGTCAGGAGGCGTGGACTCATCGGTTGCGGCCTGTCTTTTAAAGGAACAGGGCTATGATGTGATCGGTGTCACCATGCAGATCTGGCAGGAAGAGGATTCCTGTACCGTTGAGGAAAACGGCGGATGCTGCGGACTCAGCGCGGTGGAAGACGCGAGACGTGTCGCGTGGACCCTTGGAATTCCCTACTATGTTATGAACTTCCGGAAAGAATTCCAGAAGAATGTCATTGACTATTTTGTTGCGGAGTATCTGCACGGACGGACACCGAATCCGTGCATTGCCTGCAACCGCTATGTAAAATGGGAGGCGCTTTTGGAGCGCAGCCTGGAGATCGGTGCTGATTATATCGCGACCGGTCACTATGCAAGGATCAGCCAGCTTCCGAACGGCCGTTATACGATCCGGAACTCCGTGACGGCGGCGAAGGATCAGACCTACGCGCTCTACAACCTGACCCAGTTCCAGCTTTCCAAGACGTTGATGCCCATCGGTGATTACGCGAAGGATGAGGTGCGAAAGATCGCCGAGGACCGTGGTCTCACCGTGGCAAAGAAGAAGGACAGCATGGAGATCTGCTTTGTTCCGGATAACGATTATGCCGGATTTATCGAGCGGGAAGCCGAAAGTGTTCCGGAAAGCGGAAACTTTGTGGATAAAAATGGTGTGATCCTCGGAAAACATAAGGGGATCACTCATTACACGGTCGGTCAGAGAAAGGGCTTAAACCTCGCGATGGGCCATCCGGTGTTTGTCACAGGAATTCGCCCGGAGACGAACGAGGTTGTGATCGGCGAGGGGAATGATGTGTTTTCCGATCATCTGATCTGCAGGGATGTGAACTGGATGGCGATCGACGGTCTTCATGGAGAGGAGAAAGAGGTTCTCGCGAAGATCCGCTACAGCCACAAGGGATCCCCTTGTATCATCAGGGAACTCCCGGATGGAACGGTGGAGTGCCGGTTTAAGGAACCGCAACGTGCGATCACGCCGGGACAGGCAGTTGTATTTTATGAGGATGAATGCGTAGTCGGAGGAGGAACGATCCTATGAGTAGGATGAAAAAGGGAAACGGACTCCTCCGATTCCTTGTCGTTGCAGCCCTTTTTGCTCTGGTGCTTACCGGATGCAATGGGGCGAGGAAATATGAGGCAGTGGATCTGAGCAGTGAGACGGCGGCGGGGGCTGAAATGTCCGGGAATGGTGCAGACCTGGCGGCAGAAAGCACGGATACAGGAGCTTCCAGATCCGGGGATGCGGACGTGCAGGCGCTCGGAGAAGCTGCCGGGGAACCGCTAAGCGCAGATCCAGAGGGTGGTGATGTGGCTTCTGAGAGTTCAGAACTGGCGGAAGCAGCTTCAGAATCAGAAGAACTGTCCTCAGAGATGTCCGAGGCAGAGAGCGTTGAGGCCGCGAGAGAGGCGGCTGCGGCGGCGTACACAGCGGCTGCGAGCGATGATGCTGAGACTGCGCCGGAGATCCCGTTTAACGGTCACACCGTTGCCATCGACGCGGGACATCAGGCAAAGGCGAACACCTCAAAAGAGCCTATCGGCCCGTCCTCCACGACCATGAAGGCAAAGATGCCGGAAGGCGCGGTGGGGACATCCAGCGGAGTCCCGGAGTACGAGGTGACGCTGACAGTGGCGAAAAAGCTGGAAAAAGAGCTTATAAACCGCGGCTATCATGTCGTCATGATCCGCACGAGCCATGATGTGAATATGAGCAGCGCGGAGCGGTCTGTGGCGGCAAACAAGAGCGGAGCGGATATCCTGATCCGTCTTCATGCCGGTACTATGGATAACTCCAGCGTCTACGGCGCACTGTCCACCTGCATGACGTCCCAGAATCCTTATAACGCCAGTCTTCACGACAAGAGCTATAATCTTTCCAAGAAGATCGTTGACACCGTCTGCGGCACCACAGGCACGAAAAACCGCGGTGTCCAGGAGACGGACAGCTCCTCCGATATCAACTGGTGCGAGATTCCGGTCTGTGTGTTTGAGATGGGATTTTTAAGCAATCCTGATGAGGATACCTGGCTGCAGGATGACGGTTACCAGGGGAAAATCGCGAGCGGGATCGCCGGAGCAGTGGATGCTTATTTTGCGGAGGGGAATTAGTGGATTGATGCCTGCTATCTTCTTGTTTTCATGTGCATGAGAACCGAAGCAAGAGCAAACTGGTGGTTACAGTTCAGCCATTACATCTTCTTGTTTTCATATTCATGAAAACAAGAAGCTTGGTGGTTCCACCATATGCTGATTTGGATGAAAAAGTGCTTATGCAAGCAAGCTTGCAACACACTTTCTCATTCAAACCAGCGCATGGCTGAACTGTAACAA
>OASX01000915.1_pt1 | contig 18321 bp, 14 predicted proteins | sample 1516531 | NCBI WGS metagenome assembly OASX01 (sample SAMEA2579911, study PRJEB22360) | human gut metagenome | biome: human gut; feature: human-associated habitat; material: faeces | place: Denmark | collected 2008/2010
CCTCATACGCACGGCGGGGGGGGGGGGGAAGCCCGCCGCCGCTGCAGAGGCAGCCGCCCAGGCAGAAGCAGAGGCAGCGGCTGCACAGCAGAATGACAGTTCGGACAGCAGTTCATCCGGCGACAGTGATTACAACGATTACAGCGATAATGATAATGACAGTTATGAGGCGGAAAATTCTTCCGATTACACAGACAACAGCGATGCCGGTGATGACAGCGGTGCCGGTGACGATAGCTGTCTGGGGGATGGACTGGTATATTAGAATAAAAGAGTCAGCCAAAAGTGATGGGGATGCTGCGGCACCCTCATCCTTTTTGTGACAGTAGGGAGTTTGTAAAATGTCTTTAGTTTCAAATGCATTTATTTTGTTTATCCTGACTGCTGTTCTGGTCTATTATCTTGTGCCGTCTGCACACCGCTGGTGGGTTCTGCTGGTTTTCAGCTATATCTATTATCTGTGCGCAGGTTTGAAGTATCTGCCTTTTCTTCTTTTTTCTACCATAACCACATATTTGTGCGGAATCTGGATAGAACGGGCAGAGAAAGCTGTAAAGAAAAAAATTCTGATAACAGGGCTTCTGTTGAATTTTGGTATGCTGGGAATTGTAAAATATACTAATTTTCTGTTGGGAAATGTGAATGCGCTGCTGGGACTGAATTTGGGAGGAATAGATCTTCTTCTGCCTCTGGGTATTTCCTTTTATACCTTTCAATCTTCAGGGTATCTTCTTGATATTTACTGGAAGAGAACCGATGCGGAGCATAATCCTTTCCGCTATGCGCTTTTTGTGTCTTTTTTTCCACAGATTCTTCAGGGACCTATCGGAAGGCACAGCCGTCTGGCATCCCAGCTTTATATAGGGCATACATGGGATTCCTCTAAATTTGCGGCAGGATTTGAACGGATACTGTGGGGGTTTTTTAAGAAAATGGTCCTGGCAGATTGGGCCGCGGTTTTTGTGGATGCAATTTTCGGGAATCCGGATAAATTTGACGGACTGGCAGTATTCGGAGTATTGTTCTATACAGTACAGCTTTATGCGGACTTCTCCGGTGGTATGGATGTAGTGATCGGTGCTGCATCCATGTTCGGGATTACACTGGATGAGAATTTCAAACGTCCGTTTTTTGCTGTATCCATTACGGATTTCTGGCATAGATGGCATATTACTCTGGGAACCTGGATGAAAGACTACGTCTTTTATCCCCTGTCTTTATCCCGGGGTATGAACCGGTTTGGAAAGTGGGCCAAAAAAGTATTCGGAAGAAAGATGGGAAGGACTCTTCCTATCTGTCTGGCTAATCTTGTCGTGTTTTTTCTGGTAGGAGTCTGGCATGGGGCAGCCTGGAAATTCATTGTATATGGTATGTACAATGGTGTGATAATTGCTTTCAGCGGACTTATGGCAGATAATTACCGGAAATGGAAAAAAGCCCTGCACATTAATGATAAGGTATTTTGGTATCGGGGATATATGATACTGCGTACTTTTTTGCTTGTAAATATCAGTTGGTTTTTTGACCGGGCAGATACAGTGGGGAAGGCCGTAAAAATGATAGGACAGACAGGCAGGTTGGTACCTGCACAGCTTCTGGAAATCCCGGCAGGGAAAGAGGGGCTGGCCTTTACTCCTTATGCCCTGGCAATAATAGGAGCAGGGTGCATTCTGTTGTTGCTTGTCAGTATTTTACAGGAGCGGGGAATCAGGATCAGGGAATGTCTGGCAGCAAAGCCTCTGCCGCTGCGTTTTGTGATATATTTCGGTTTGGTTCTCATAATTGGTTTCTTTGGCTCAACAGCTTCAGTGAGAGGTTTTATATATGCACAATTCTAAAAAGAAAATAAAAACTGCAGTCTGTCTTCTGTTGGCAGCGGCAATATTGTGGATGTTGGATTTTATGCTGTATCCCTGTACGTTTATGAGAAATGATATCCATACAGCCTGCTCGGTTTCCCATGAAGATATTTTTTTGGGGACTTCCCACGGCAAGATGAATATAGATCCGGCCGCTGTAGAGGAGACTTCCGGCAGGAACGGCCATAACCTCTGTGTGGGAGGTGAGTACGGAGTTGATGCCTATTATCTGACAAAACTGTTGATAGAAAAGCAGAAGCCGTCAAGAATTATCTACGAAATAGACCCCGGATATTTTGTGACTGAAAAAGAACCGGGAAATAATTACCTGCTGTTTTATCATGAATTTCCGGTTTCTGCAACTAAACTTTCATATTTTGCAGATTCTATTATTTCCTGCGATTTCAGGACCATGTTGTTTCCCTGGTATGAATATCCGCTGAAATATGAGACTGCAAAATTAAAGGATACCGTATGGCAGAAATGGAACCGGAATTATGACATATCTTACCTGAAAGGGCAGGCCCAGGAATATCATGAAAACGGGTTTATAGAAAGGTATCCGGTTGATACAAGTAAAATAAAATCCATATCACCTAAGCTGTTTACAAAAGAAAGCCTGAAGGAAGAAAATATTCGGTACTTAAAGAAGATAATTGCCCTGTGCCGTAAGGAAAATATGGAATTTGTTGCAGTTACCACACCTGTACCGAAAGCAGCTTTGAAAAAATACAATGAAAATTATGAGCAGGCGTGGGATTATTTTGAACAGTTATTTGAGGATGAAAATGTCAGATATCTGAATTTTAACCGGGAATACAGGGAAGTATTTTCTCATGAGCTGTCTGCCTATACAGACTATGACGGTCATATGAATGGGGAGGCTGCAAGGGAATTTTCCAGAAAACTGGGTGAGCTTTTGGAAAAGCAGCCGTGAGACCCGCGGATCGTGAGAAGACAGGAGAAGAATAAAATGATAAGAAATATATTGGAATACCTGGAACATTCTGCAGAAAGATATCCGGATAAAACAGCATTTGCAGATGAAAACACTTCCTGCACATATCAGGGACTTATGAAAAGGGCAAAAAAAATAGGAACGGCATTGGCGAAACGGATACCGCAGGGAATGCCCGTGCCTGTTTTTATGGAAAAAAGTGTGGATACCATAAGTGTTTTTATGGGGGCAGTCTATGCAGGCTGTTTTTATACACTTCTGGATGTGAAACAGCCCGGGGCAAGAATCCACCAAATACTGGATACTTTGGACTGCGCCTGGCTGGTAGCATCCAGAGAATATGAGGAAGAGCTGGAAAAGCTGGCATTTGACGGGCAGATATTCTGGCTTGAGGAACTGGAGAAGGAAGAGACAGATGTAGGCATTCTGAAAGAGATACGGAGAAACAGTCTGGATACAGATCCTCTGTATGGGATTTTTACATCAGGTTCTACGGGGATTCCAAAAGGTGTTGTGGTATGCCACAGATCCGTGATTGATTTTATGGAATGTTTTACGGAAATTTTTGGGATTACCAGTCAGGATGTGATTGGAAACCAGGCACCCTGGGACTTTGATGTTTCGGTGAAGGATATATATTCCGGTTTAAAAACAGGGGCAACGGTACAGATAATCCCCAGGAGATTTTTTTCTATTCCCATGCAGCTTCTTGACTTTCTGTGTGAAAGAAAGGTTACCACTCTGATATGGGCAGTTTCCGCTTTGTGTATTGTAAGTACATTGAAAGGATTTGAGTACAGGGTGCCGGAGTATATAAACAAGGTACTCTTTTCCGGGGAAAAAATGCCTGTGAAGCATTTGAATATCTGGAAAAAATATCTGCCCGACGCTGTGTATGTAAATCTTTACGGTCCAACAGAAATCACCTGTAACTGCAGCTACTACATTATAGACCGGGAATTTCAGCCCGGAGATATACTTCCGATAGGGAGGCCTTTTCCAAATGAGAAGGTATTTCTGCTGGATGAGGAGGATAGGGAAATAAAAGAACCGGGAGTTTCGGGAGAAATTTGTGTAGCAGGTACAGCTCTGGCTCTGGGGTATTATAATAATCCGGAGCAGACCTCGCGGGTATTTGTACAGAATCCGTTAAACAGCAGATACGATGAACGGATTTACAGGACCGGAGACCTGGGATATTATGGAGCGGATAAAGAGCTTTATTTTACATCCAGAAAGGATTTTCAGATTAAACATATGGGTCACAGGATAGAACTGGGAGAAATAGAAATTGCCATGGAGCGTCTGGTGGAAATCGCAAGAGCCTGTTGTCTTTTTGATGAAAAAAAGAACAAAATTATTGCTTTTTATGAGGGCAGTGCGGAAAAAAGAGAGCTGAAGAAAAAACTTGGTGAAAGTCTTCCTGTTTTCATGCTTCCGAATGCATTTAAACCCATTGAACATTTCCCTCTTACAAAAAACGGAAAGATTGACAGGCAGGAACTGAGAAGGTGTTATCTGGAGGAAAAAGCGTGAAACAGGAGAGTTTGAAACAGGCAGTTTTGCAATATGGTACTCCGTCATATCTCTTTGATCTTGATACATTTACTTCCCGCATGGAATATGTGAGTAAATATCTTGGGGAAGAGGTGGAGTTGTGTTACGCTATGAAAGCAAATCCTTTTCTTACAGAAACGGCAGCAAGAACAGGGAAGAGACTTGAGGTATGTTCACCGGGAGAATTTGCTATCTGTGAAAGGCTGCAGATTCCCATGGAACAGATCGTATTATCCGGTGTCTATAAGGATGAGAGAGATATCCGCCGGGTATTACAGGAGTATGGGGGAAGAGGGGTTTACACTGTAGAGTCACGAAACCAGTATGAGCTGCTGGAAAAATATGCGGAGGAGCTTCATTTGCAAATCCATGTGCTTTTGAGGCTTACAAGCGGCAATCAGTTCGGACTGGATGAGGGAGAACTTTACCAAATAGTAGAGGCGCGTAAAGCGCATTCGGCTGTAGATATACTCGGCATTCAGTTTTATTCAGGAACACAAAAGAAGAAGTTAAAGCAGATGGAGCAGGAACTTGCTATGCTGGACTGTTTGTTGTCTGACCTGGAGGAGAAATACGGATTTCGCGCCGGAGAGCTGGAATATGGACCCGGGTTTTATTATTCCTATTTTCAGAAGGATACGGCACAGGAGATGGAGGAATTGCTCGTAAGTTTTAAGAAGATTCTTTCAAAAATGCAATTTAAAGGTAAAATAGTTCTGGAAATGGGACGATATCTGGCCGCTTCATGTGGATATTATCTGACCAGAATCGTAGATGAGAAGGTAAATAAGGGCCAGCATTATGCGATTATGGATGGAGGGATTCACCATCTGAATTATTATGGACAGACCATGGCTATGAAGCTTCCGTATTTTATGCAATTGGATGGAAAGTTTCTGGAGGAAAGGAAATCAGATATTATAGAAGAGATTACAGTTTGCGGTGCCTTGTGTACAGTGGGTGATGTGCTTGTGAAAAAGATGCCCTTAAGCATGCCTGCTGCAGGAGATATTCTGGTGTTTGAGAATGTGGGGGCCTATTCCGTAACTGAGGGTATTTATCTCTTTTTAAGCCGGGACTTGCCCCGGGTATTGTTTCAATCAGAAAAAGATGGGCTGTGCATGGTAAGGGATACCATAGAAAGCAATAGAATAAACAGTGTGCAGTGACAGCAAATTAAATACAAGCAGGAGGATTAAAAAATGGAAAAATTATTGGAGATTTTAGAGGACATTCAGCCGGATGCAGATTATGAAACATGTACTACTCTGATAGATGACGGGATATTAGATTCGTTTGCCATTCTGTCTATAGTAGGTGAACTGGAAGATGAGTTTGGTGTGTCTGTCACACCAGCGGAAATCATTCCGGAGAATTTTAATTCGGCTCAGGCTCTTTGGGATATGGTACAAAGACTGAAGGAAGAACAGTAGTAATAATTTATATAATAAAATCTGAAAGGAAGACAGTTATCTGATAATTAAAAGATATCAGACAACTGTTTTCCTTTATTTTATTAAATTAAAAACATATCTTCCATATCATTCCGCCTGCGCCTGCGCAGCCGGAACCCGAATCAACCGATTCAGCTTCCTCATCTCCATCGAAAGCATGATCGCCGCCATAGCCACCGAGAACACATCCGACACCGGGAAGGACCACATCAGGCCGATAATCCCGAAGAAGTAAGGCAGGATCAGCATACAGGGAATCATGAACAATACCTGGCGTGACAGGGAAAGCACTGTAGCGCCCATTGCCTTTCCGACTGCCTGGAAGTATACGCTGGCCACCATCTGAACGCCCATGACAAAGATGAAAATGGTCATATTTTTCAGACACATCACAGCGAATTCATTATACAGATCGTTTTCCTGACCAAATATGGAAATGATCTGCTGCGGGAAGATCTGCAGACACAGCATACCGAGAAAGCCGATGGTAACACAGACGATCAGGCAGGTCTGCGCCAGTTTTTTTACGCGTGTAAAGAGTTTGGCGCCGTAATTATAGCTGAACAGAGGCTGTGAGCCAACGGAGATTCCCATGATCAGAGACATCATCAAACCATTTACCTTATTGACAATCCCAAACACGGTCAGAGGAATGTCAGCACCGTACTGAGACAGCGCGCCGTATTTGATCGTCTGCTGATTCATAATGATCTGCATGACCAGTGCGGCACATTGTGTGAGGAAGGAGGAGAGGCCCAGTACCAGGATGCTCTTTACGATGGAGAGACGCAGCCTCATATTTTCCTTTTTCATTGTCAGTGTGCGGAACTTTTTCAGATAAAGAAGACTGAAGACAAGCGTGCCGAACTGTCCGATGATGGTGGCAAAGGCAGCGCCTTTCACGCCCCAGTGGAAGACGAAGATAAACAGCGGGTCCAGCACACAGTTGAGCACAGCGCCGATCAGCATGGATCTCATGGAATAGCCGGGGTTGCCGTCGGCACGGATCTCATCATTGATCATAATGCCCACGCTGGTAAACATGGTGCCAAGAAGATAAATGCGGCCGTAATCAATGGCATAGGGCAGCACTGTGTCAGTGGCACCAAAGAGGCGCAGCAGGGGAACCATGAAGATTTCACCGATGACACAGAGGATGATTCCGCTTGACAGGGCAAGGGTAAAGCCGTTGCCGAGAGTCAGATTGGCACAGTCCTGGTCTTTTCCGCCCAGATTCAGTCCGACATTGGCGGCGGTACCCACGGAAATCATCAGTGAGATCGCCATGGCGATGGTGACAAAAGGAAATACCACGTTGGTGGCAGCATTACCGAGATAACCGACACCCTGGCCGATGAAAATCTGATCCACCAGATTGTAGATGGAGTTTACCAGCATGGAGATGACGGAAGGTATGGCAAATTTCGCAAGGAGTTTTGGTATGGGAGCAATACCCATGATGTTATTTTCTTCCGGCGGGACTGCCGCGGGAGCCAGATTTTTATCAGACATTCGCGTTCCTCTCTTTCATAAAACATATTGGAAACAGTATGCTGCTAAGCAGCAGCGCCCGGAAGACCGTTCTCCTCCGGGCGCTGTGAATAAAAAGCAAAATGATAATAAATTACCGTTTACTGCCTGGATGCACGGTACATACCTTTGCGGAACGCAGGCGTCATCTTCTGTGGGAAATACATATAATTGGGGAAGCAGTATTTGCCGGGCTTGAAGTATTTTCTGACGAATTCTTCACCGGCTTTTTCCTGTTCTGCTTCGGAAGCGCCTTCGGGCAGGTCCGGTTCTACGTGGAGAAGAATCTTATCGCCGTATTCTTCGTACATTTTCTGGGTCGGGTTCATAGGCATGGGGCACCAGGACTGCCAGCCGGCTTTGATAAAGTTGGGAAGCTGCATTTCCAGGCTGCCGCAGCTGTGCAGGTCAGCGATCAGTCCTTTGGACTTGATGTGGTCTGTCAGCTCTCTCATGTAGGGAACGATCATCTCTTCGCCCACTGCAGGGGAGAAGAACGGCGCTCTCTGGGAACCCCAGTCATCGTGTACGGTAAATCCGGAGATACCGTCTCCGTAAGTCTCTGCGCAGCGGTCAACAAGTCTGCAGTACAGTTCTGTTGTCTTAGCAAACAGTTCTTTTAAGGCATCCTTCTGCTCGTCATCGATCAGAGCTACAACCGCACCTTCAAAATCCATGAAGGAAACCAGTCTCTCATACCAGCAGCCATTTAAGAACCAGAGCATGTTTGCTTTGCCGTTGTGGAGAAAGTCGTAGTTTTGTCTGCCGCTGGCATCCCAGTCCCATGCGTCGATGTCAGGGAACTTCAGGATTTGGTTCCAGTCATTGGCATCTTCAAGAAGAGGGGTGCCGGGACGGACCATGGAACCGCCTGCTACAGGAACGTATTCCCATTCGATGCCGAACATATCAGGACCGCCGTAGTTTGCCATATCGAAGGGGACTCCTTCAATGACAAAGCCGCGTGCAATGTTATCCGGGATTACGGAAGGGGCAAAAAGACCAGACTCCAGACCGGAGGGACACCAGGTGGGTGTTCCGGCATACAGCTCTTTTATTGCCTCTTTTTCGGACTGGGGATAAGTCCAGGCGGGACTTTCCGGGATGGTAGGATCAAGCATATTAGGAACGGTATAAGCGATGGTCATTTCTTTTTCATCAAAGGGTATTTTTGACATAATTTTCTCTCCTGTTCTTTTTGAAATATTTTATTTTCTGTTACTTGCTCTGCTGCATTTTCTCAGCATTTGCCTGGGCGTACTTGGCAGCATCCTTGTCGCTGATCTTGTAAAACACCAGCAGGATAATGGCGGATGCCAGATAGATTAACCCGGGGAGCATGAACGTAACACGCATGAAATTGGAGATCCATGCAGTGTTGATCTCAAAGGCGCCTCCGGAAACAAAACCGATGGCAGACAACAGAGCCAGGCCAAGGGTATTGCCCACGGTCATACCGATCTTCATCGGCGGGGAAGCCAGGCCGGCAGCGATCGCACGGGTATCTTTTCCCGTTTTATACAGGAAATATTCACCTGCATCCAGGTAAAGGACTACCATGTAGGGCATCCAGGTATAGGTTCCGGCCATCATCAGAGACATGAGGATAATATAAGCGGTCAGGTTGGGAACACCATTTGGGGCACCGAAAAATGATACCAGGATCAGTGCAATGCTCATAAGGAGAAATCCAAATACACAGGACATTTTTTTGCCCAGTTTTGCTCCGAGCTTTGGCATAACCATGGCGGCTAAGAATCCGACAATGGCATTGATCAGAGTAACAAATGTAAGCTTGGTGAAATCACCGACAACATAAATAAAGTAATAGGTATAGTTAGCCTGATAGGTAAACTGCGCAATGTAAAGAATCGTAAATACCAGGAAAAGAACCAGCATCTGGGGATTCTTAAGCAATGTACCGAACATATCGCCGATGCTGACCTGGTTCACAGAAGCGGTAGCACCGACAGGAACATCCTTGCCGTCCGCGCATTTGGCGATTGCTCCCAGAGCAAAAGGCATAGGGATCATAAATACGAAAGCAACGATAAAATAGTTCCAGTTACCAAAAGGAAGAACAGTAACAAGGGTAGGAATGAAAGAACAAATGATAGTGATAACCGTGCTCTGCCGTGTCATGTTGACGGTCATTGCATTTCGGTTGGACATGTTCGGACCTGCTACGGCGGCCAGAACGCCATAGTAAGCAGTCTGAAGAATGTTCATCAGACAGTTCAGAACTGTATAGGATACAGCAAGGACTGCCACACGGACTACCATGGGAGCGGAACTGGTATTACATACCTCAGCAATGATTGAAACGGCCAGGATCCAGCGGCCAAGATAGAGCCAGGACTGGTTCTTTCCGGTCTTTCCGATTTTGACTTTTTCAATGATAGCACCGGCAAACAGGCTGAAACAGAAATCCAGAAACTTTGCCACGCCCAGTGCCACAGCCAGAGTTCCTGCGGGAATTACAAGAACCTCGGTGGCGAATGTATTCAGGTACATGAATCCGACCATGATTGCCAGGGTCAATAGAGAATAACTGCCCATTGTCCATATTTCTTTTTTACTACTTGTTACTTCCATACTGATTCCTCACTTTCTTATTGTAATGTAGATTTTGTTTTCTGCAGAGAGCCGTCAGGCATTCATGAAAAGATGTCATCTCATAGAAACTTACGGTCAGATGATACGATTTTCAAAGAAAGAAGCTGGCATTCGGCAGAAGGGTCACATTTTGTACAGCGGATACAAACAAAACAGGTTCCGCTGTTGTTTTCATAAATTATCCGACACGCATACAATGCTCCTCCCTTTTTCCCGGACACAGAGGTACTGTGATGGGGTATTTTATAAAATTTCACGAAATATTTTATAAAATGATTATAACTAAATTGGGATTTGATTGATATGTACATGCAATCCAATTTTGTTCCGGCTTTTATCTGGAATTTTGGTTATGGAGTATGTAGTTTTCTGCTTGAAGTTCAGGTAGAATTATGATAATCGGGGAAGTTTCGGCTTATGAGGGAGTCATTGTCTGTAGTGAAGGAAATATAAGCAAATAATGTCTGGCAATCTCATCTGTGTTTTGATAAACTGTATAACAGGTTAGCGTCCCTCTGCAAAGCCATGGGGAAGAGGAATTAGAGAAAGGTAAAAAACAATGACAGACAATTTTAACCAATACCCGCTTTCACAGGAAATCCTGGAAGCATTGGAAGGTTTGGGATATAAGACACCTACAGGCATACAGCAGGAAGTCATTATACCCATGCTTGCGGGAAAAAATGTGGTGGTGAAAGCACCGACGGGCAGCGGGAAGACAGCGGCATTTGCCATACCGATCTGTGAAGGTGTATGGTGGGAGGAGAATGCGCCCCAGGCGCTGGTACTGGAGCCTACCAGGGAACTGGCAGTGCAGGTCAGCGAGGAAATGTTTCATATAGGAAGAAAGAAACGTTTGAAGGTGCCGGCAGTTTTCGGCGGGTTTCCCATTGATAAGCAGATTCAGACCCTGCGGCAGAAATCCCATATTGTCACAGGTACACCGGGACGTATTATGGACCATCTGGGCAGGGAGAGCCTGAAGCTTGACAAAGTAAAATGGCTGGTGATAGATGAGGCGGATCTGATGCTGGATATGGGCTTTATCGACGAAGTGAAAAATATCCTTTCTCTGGTTCCGGAAAACTGCATAATATCCCTGTTCTCCGCCACATTAGGGCCGGAGATCAGGGAGCTGGCGGATGCGTTTATTCCGGACAGAATACTTGTGCTGCAGGAACCCACGAAGGAGCAGACAGCGGCGATCACGGAAAAGGTCTATTTCACTGATCAGGAGAGAAAATACGGGGACTTTCTCAAGGTTCTTATAAATGAGAATCCAAAGAGCTGTATGATTTTCTGCGGGACAAGGGAGATGACAAATGTTCTGTTTCAGAAGCTGCGCAGAGGGCGTATATTCTGCGGGATGCTACATGGGGAGATGGAGCAGAGGGAGAGGCTTAAGACTGTGGATGCGTTTCGGAGAGGCTGCTTTCGCTTTCTGATCGCAACGGATGTGGCTGCAAGGGGGATTGATTTTGAACAGATCACCCATGTTGTGAATTATGATTTTCCTACGGGGAAGGAAACGTATGTCCATCGGATCGGCAGAACCGGAAGAAACGGAAAATGCGGTACAGCCATAAGCCTTGTAACAGAAGAGGACAAAAGGATGCTGAAGCAGGTGGAGGCATTTGTGGGGCAGGAGCTGCCCGGCGCGGAAATTCCGGAGACAGAGGAAGAAAAGGAAAAGGCATTCTGGAAAGCCCAGCGCGTAAAAGCAGAAGCGAAACCTAAAAAGGGGGCGGTATTGAACCGGGGAATTACACGTCTGTCCATCGGCGGAGGCCGGAAATCAAAAATGCGGGCTGGGGATATTGTGGGAACCATCTGCAGTATTGACGGCGTGGAGGCCTCAGACATAGGCATTGTGGATATCCGGGACAGTTTAAGCTATGTGGAGGTTTTAAATTTTAAGGGGAATCAGGTTATAGAATGTCTTCAGACGAAGCCGATCAAGGGGAAAGTCCGTAAGGTCAGAAAAACAAAGCGGCCGGGGGATTAGAGGCATCCGCGTGCCTCATATCCCTCTGCCTGCCGCATACGGTAATGGCTGGGGGTACAGCCTTTGTGCTGCTGGAAGATTTCCGCATAGTAACTGGGGCTCTGGAAGCCGCAGGACAGGGCGATCTCTGTGATGCTCATGGCGGTATCTGTCAGCAGGCGCATACTGACCTCCAGGCGGTAGGCGTTCAGAAAATCTATGGGCGTTTTGTTCAGGTATTTTTTGAAGATCCGGCAGCATTTGCTGCGGCATATACTGCCCGCGGCTGCAATATCGTTCAGGGAGAGTTTCTGTGTATAGTTCCGGTATATGAACGAGATCATGTTTCTTTGGGTGGATAAGTCCTCCTCCATGGCAGTGCTGTAGGACAATAGATTAGGACTTAAAAGGGAGTAGAGCGCAGCCCAGGCGGCAGTCAGCCTGCTGATCATCATCAGCTCATAACCTTCATAATGCCTTCGGCAGTCCTCACATGCCGCGTCGAAATGCCGGATGACCGCTGCTTCAGCGGGATTGTCTGCGTGAAGATAAATGTAGGGAAGATTCGGATGCCCGGCAATGGGATGGATGTACTTTTCCGTAAGCTCAGGATTGGTACACAGAAGATGGAGACGAAAGACAATGCAGGCAAAATAACAGTCTGTCTTATCCTCTGAGAAACCGTAATGCATCTGCCGGGCATTTACTATGAGGGCATCGTGTTCCCGGACCGCCAGTTTTTCTCCATTCACATAGTAGACCATGTGGCCTTTCAGTGCTTTCATGTATTCGATATCCTCGTGCCAGTGGCAGAGAGCCTCCATATTGGCATAGGAGGAGAGCCACCGCTCTTTCAGATACAGGGGAATATTGGGGGTGTTGTAGTGGACGATCTCCGAGGCGTCCTTTAAAATGCTTACTCCGTTCACAAATACCTCCTTCATAAATACGATTGTTATAATATAATGGCATATTTTGATAGAATATACGGAATTAATACACTATTATTATACATGAAAATACTTGTTTGTGAAGGAGAAAAGAGATGGATAATATTACGCGCAGGGATGCAGGTCTTCCCTATATATCAGATGATGCGGTATTTGACCAGCAGAAGGTGACCAGAAGACTTTTAAGAGAATTTAATACTACGGACCCCTCGGATTTTGAGACATTGGGCAGGCTGGCGGGAAAAATAGTGAGTGGTGCACAGGAGAATGTGTCCATTATGCCGCCGTTTTACTGTGACTATGGATTTCATATCCAGGTGGGAAAAGGCTTTTTTGCCAATTATAACTGCACCATACTGGATGTGGGCAAGGTTACCATCGGGGAAAATGTTTTGCTTGCGCCAAATGTATCAATCTATACTGCCGGACATCCGGTGCATCCTGCAGCCAGACAGTCAGGATATGAATACGGGATTCCTGTGACGATTGGAAACAATGTGTGGATCGGAGGAAATGTAGTCATCACTCCCGGTGTGCACATTGGAGACAATGTAGTGATCGGGGCAGGCAGTGTGGTGACAAAAGACATTCCCGCCAATGTGGTGGCAGCGGGAAATCCCTGCCGTGTGATTCGCCGGATCACAGATGCGGATAAAAAATACTATTACAAAGACAGGGAATTTGATCCGGAGTCCTGGGCAAAGGTAGAGGCAGTGGAAATCGGTGAGTGATAAGAAAATATTTTATAAAAAGCTGTTTACCCTGGTCCTTCCCATTGCCTTTCAGAATTTTATGACTGCAGCGGTCAGCGCATCCGATGCCATAATGCTGGGTGTGATCAGCCAGGAGGCCCTGTCTGCGGTTTCCCTTGCGGGTCAGATACAGTTTGTTCTGAGCCTGTTTCTGGCAGCACTTACCATCGGGACCACAATCCTGGCAGCCCAATACTGGGGAAAAGGGGATAAGGTGTCGGTGGAGAAAATACTTGCCATTGCGCTGAAGTTTTCCTCTGCCATATCCCTTGTTTTCTTTCTGGGAACCCTGTTGATTCCGGAGACTCTCATGCGGATCTTTACCCCGGATGCAGGTCTGATCGCGCAGGGGGCGCAGTATCTGCGGATCGTGGGAGTGTCTTACCTGCTCATGGGGATTTCCCAGATTTATCTGTGCATCATGAAAAACAGCGGATATACCTTAAAAAGTACGGTGATAGGTTCTGTCTCCATGGTGACAAATATTGTGCTGAACGCAGTCTTTATTTTCGGCGTCTGGAAGGTTCCGGCTATGGGGATCGCCGGGGCAGCGCTGGCGACGGTGCTGTCAAGGGTTCTGGAGCTGGGATGGGCATTTACAGAATCCCTGCGGCATGGCAGGATCAGGCTGCATGTGAAATATCTGGTGCGCGCTGACCGGGAATTGAAAGGGGATTTCTTCCATTATACCCTTCCTGTGCTTGGAAATGAGCTCATATGGGGATGCGGATTTACCATGTATTCCGTTATTATGGGACATTTGGGCAGCGATGCGGTGGCTGCCAATTCCATTGCCAATATTGTGAAGAACCTGATCGCCTGCCTGTGCCTGGGACTGGGAAGCGGCGGCGGTATCATTGTGGGCAATGAACTGGGAAAGAGGAATCTGGCTGCTGCCAAAGACTACGGGGACAGACTGTGCCGTCTCTCCATTGTGATGGGTGCTCTGTCCGGCCTTCTGCTTCTGGGGTTAAGCCCTCTGATCCTCGGCTTTTCTAATCTAAGCCCGGCGGCCCATGGATATCTGAAGGGGATGCTGTTTATGTGTTCGTATTACCTCATAGGAAAATCTGTGAATTCCACTGTGATCGCAGGTATCTTCTGCGCAGGGGGAGATTCCAGGTTCGGCCTTTTCTGTGACGCGGTGACTATGTGGGTGGTGACAGTACCTCTTGGACTGCTGACAGCGTTTTATTTTAAAATACCGATATTGGCTGTGTACTTTATCATCAACCTGGATGAGATCATCAAACTTCCGGCTGTATACATACATTACAAAAAGTATAATTGGGTGAGGGATATAACAAGAAGCGGTCAGTGATACTGTTATAATGAGATATTCTGCAGTCTCAAGGGCGCATGACAGATGCAGGAAAATGTCTGCAGCCAGCAAAGAGAAAGGAAAGATACCGGAAGGGGCATATTAACAGCCCTGGCGGCATCTTTCCTTTTTTTCAGGGAAAAGCGGGGAATGTTTTATTACCAGAGATTGCCGTCCTCATCAAAGGGAAGGTATTCCGGTTCGCTCTCAATGATCAGATTTGGGTTGTTTTTTGCTTCCTCATAGTAAGATTCTGAGAGCATGATATGTTCTATGTGGAGGCTGTTTGGAATCCTTACAACCCTGGGATTCTTTTTATCGATCTCATTGCAGGTTCTTATGCAGACCTGGATGGCTTCCCTGTCGCTCTCCATGACAATGGGAATCCGCACACCGCCCAGAACTGTACAGGTGATCGCGTTTGGGTACATGGAGGATAAGTCCAGTTGATCGAAGACGCGTTTTGTGGTGGCGCTGGAATAGCCAAGTCCGATCCCGTTTCCATGGGTTTCGGGACTCAGATCCAGGACACAGACGCGCTGTGACCGGATTCCGCCTGTTGCGTATGGGGTACAGAAGGTTCCGGTGATATTGGGATCCATACCATCTCCACTGAAGTTTTTTCCAATCTGGTCAACGACCAGAACATCACAGGAATCAACCAGGATCCTGGGCATATTGGCAAAGGCTTCCTGCAGGAGAGGTGGTTCTTTTTCAATGATCTCATCTGCATTTACGGCTATGATCTTACATGTTTCGTCATACGCATTTTCAATGGTTGGGACTGCAAATAAAATAGGGGCGTTTTTAATGATCGCACGGCCGAACATGGGGACGTATTTGGCCATATTCTTGAAGCCCGCTTCATGGCAGACCTCAGCGCCGTGCTGTTTTCCAAGGCCGATAGCCATCATCTTCATGATTCCGCTTTCGTAGGGGCCGCGGAATGCTGTATGGGGTTTGATGCGGCATCCAAGGATGATACCGTCGGATTCGGCGGCGTTTTTGTCAATGAATACATCCATGCCTTCCTCATTTACCCCGATTTTTTTGACCTCCATGGAAGAAATAATAGGACAGCCTACATAGTCCTCTGTGATTCCGTAGCCTTCCAGGATCGCCCGCTGACCTTCCGCAGTGGCTCCGCCGTGGCTTCCCATGGCAGGGACAATGAATGGATGAGCACCTCTTGATCTTACAAAGTCAGCAATGCATTTTGTTGTGAGTGCTACGTTTGCGATGCCCCGGGAACCGGCAGTGATGGCGATGCGCATGCCGGGTTTCACTTTGGAGGAGAACTTCTCCTGGGAAAGCAGGGATTCAATGATTCCGGGTATTTCCTCCGGCTCAATTTTGGGCCGGGGAAATACCTGTTTTACTTTAAACATTTTCGGGATGGTCTGGTCACTGACCAGGTCTGCGACAAAGGGTCTTTCTCTCATGAATAAATTCCTCCTGTTATCTTAGAATATTATCATATATCCGCCGGCTGCAAGCAACAGCAAAATAAGGAAAAAGACAGATTCCATCATTTCTGATACGGTATATGTTTTGATGCCTCCCTTGATGGAGAGCCCGCTGATATTGGTTACGATCCAGAAACCACTGTCGTTTACGGTTGCGCCGAAAAGTGTTCCGGACAAACAGGCCATTGCCACAAACACCGGCGGCAGTGTGATGGCGGAAGCCACGCCGGACATAATGGTCATACTGGTAAGCGCAGATACGGTACCTGAGCCGGTCACCTGTTTGATCAGCAGACCGACCAGGTAGGACAGGATCAGAACAACAAACACATTCTGTGCAAATCCGCTCACAATATCAGCAATGGCATCGCTGACGCCTGTGATTGTGATGATGTTGGAGAAAGCACCGCCCGCACCTGTGATCAGGAATACGATACCTGCGGAGGAGAGAGAATCCGTAGCAGCCTTTTCCGCTTTCTCTTTGCCCATACATTTTACACCGATCAGATAAGCCACAATGGCTCCTGCCAGCAGAGCAACTGTTTTGTCACCTAAAAAGAGGAAAATACCGGGCTGTGCATCACCCATGGCACTGCCTGTAACTGTGTTTAAAAGAATCAAAATGATCGGTACAAAAATAGGCAGTAAAGCAAAGCCGAAAGATGGCGGTGTGATGGAGCTGTCCTCCTGTGCATCGATATGGACGCCGGCGGAAGACTCATCTGTTTCAGGATTCCAGAAGTCCGTCTTTTTGTCCAAAAACTTTGTATAGATAAAGATAACAAGGAATACGCCGATCAGTCCGAAAACAGTGCCGAATGCGATCATAATGCCTGTGTCAAATCCGAAGATCTCGCCTGCGGCAAGGGGAGCCGGGGTAGGGGGCACCATGGTGTGGGCAGCAGCAGCGCCTATGGTGATGGCGCCTACAATATGGGCAATGGATTTGTTGATCTCTTTCATAAGAGCAATGCCGATCGGGATCAAAATAACAAAGGTCACATCAAAATATACCGGGATGGCGAGAATAAACGCAGCCAGGCCGATGGCGTAGATCGCTTTTGTTTTGGGGAATGCTTTTACGATCTTTGAGGCAATGATTTGGGCGCCGCCGGACCTGCTGACCAGTTCGCCCAGGATAATGCCGAAACCGATGGGAAGCCCCATACCCTTTAACATGTTGCCGAAGCCCACATTGATGCCGTCTATGGTCTCAACCAGGGAAACGCCGGATAATGCGCCCATCAGGATACTTCCCAACACTAAAGAAATGGCAGCATTTAATTTTACTTTCAGAATTAAAAATAAGATAACAACCATGGAAATGATCAAGGACATGAATAACCATGCAGAATGTGACATAACAAATACCTCCGTTCGTTTTTAAAATTCAAATATGACTTTCAGCATAGAGGCTGCGTTTTTATCAAAATCTGCAAAAGCAGCGGCTGCATCGTCAAATTTATATGTATTGGTAACTATTTTATCCAGGTCGACCTTTCCCTCTTTTACAAGGTCAATCAACTGCAGGAAATCTTTTTTCAGTGCGTTTCTGGAACCGAAAATGTTAAGTTCTTTTTTCTGGATCAAAGTAAAGTTAAAGTCCAGATTCTGTTTTCCCACACCGATCAGCACAACACGGCCTCCGAAGGCAGCAGCGTCTATGCAGTTCTGGAATGTGGAGGGAAGGCCCACCGCCTCGATCGCCACATCAAATCCGTTTCCGCCTGTGGCTTCCTGCACTTTATCCATAAAAGTTTCCGGATCATCATTTAGTAAAATGTGGTCAATACCGAAGGTCTCCTGTGCGTAAGCCAGTTTTTGGGGAGCTACATCGCAGATAGTCACATCCGCGCCCAGAGCTTTTGCGGCTA
>OASX01000926.1_pt1 | contig 18057 bp, 21 predicted proteins | sample 1516531 | NCBI WGS metagenome assembly OASX01 (sample SAMEA2579911, study PRJEB22360) | human gut metagenome | biome: human gut; feature: human-associated habitat; material: faeces | place: Denmark | collected 2008/2010
CACCATAACCGATAGCCCCCCTTCAGACACACCCCCCCCTCCCCCCAGACAGGGTGCCCTTTACCGGAGTTCCGGCCCCTTCTCAAAAGCATCAAAAAAAGCTCGAGATCGAGTACCGGAACTCATGCCACCAGATAGCTCCACATCGTTTCCAATGCTTCGCCGCCGTGTGCGCCCTGTGGCCCACAATCATGCCATTGGTCGTCTGATATACCTTCTTCTGCTCATTGAGCACAGGCGAGTTGTCGCACTCCTGCCTTTCTCAGACTCGACTTAGTTTAGATCGCTGTTCCTGGCTTGCGTCAGCACACTTTCCCCTTGTACGCATACCCGCGCGCCACTTCGCCCAAAAACACCGAACCCAACGAAGTGGCAAAGACAACGACGCGAGCGTGAGTCTGAAATGGGCACCAGTAAAAAAGGGGTTGCAGGCGCAAAAAGATTTGATTATCTTTAGACGCAAGAAAGCCGCCCCAATCAAGAGGTGTCTTTTTAAATCCAGCCTACCAAGCAAGATTTAAATTTCAGACTGAAAACCGCCCGGCAAGGCGGTTTTTGTCTTTCTGGCGCTTACATTACACCACCATAAAACGATCCGTAAAGGATCATTTGATCCCTTATTCCAATTCTGACGACACTTTAACCTTTTCCCATACAAGGGTTTGCAGCCTTAACAGAATCGCATCTTTATCAAGGTGTGAAAGATCCTTAACCATATCGTCAAACGACAGAACGCGAATGGCCATCTCAATGACCCTCGGCGGCTCACCCTTCTCATATCGCTTATATGTAGCCAACGATATCCCAAACTCTTCGGCGGCTCGCTCCTGCGTCCAGTTCATCCCACGACGCCATAATTTCAATTCGTAACCCGTCATTACATCCTCTACCTTTCCCTAGATATTCAATAAATTAGACATAGCCACTCACAACAAAGTAAGATGTATTAACAATCCAATCTTTAGGCTTTAGGTAAAAAATGAGTTCATCTGCTTTTGTCACCGTGGTCACTGGTGTAAGTGTTTTTGTTCTAGGCCAACTCATCGTCAAAGGAGCTATTGAGCCTTACATTTCATTCAGGGAACAACTAGGGAAAATATCCAATCTGTTATTGTGTAACCAAGCAAAAATAGTGAATTCTGGCTCGAACTTAAAGCCAGAAATCATTCATGATCTAAAAGATTCCGCAGCACAATTAATGGCGAAATATTCCACTTTACCTTTCTATATCAAAAAGTTACATATCGGCTTTCGTCTTGTTCCATCAGCCACCGAGATTCTTGGGGCAGCTCGAAATTTGAACTATATAGCGTCAATACATGAAGGTAAGACTGGGGAGAATCCATCTAAGCATCTCGAAGAGATTGGCCATATGCTCAAAATACCAACTACCTATTCAAGCTAACCCAATGTAAGTTATCGGCTTGCCCCACAATAAGTTATCTATCTTCAAACGCCCCTATATTAACACTCGCAAAGTGTCAAAATGACACTTTGCGCATTGTGTTTACTTAACGAGGAATAAAAATGGTTTATCGTTCGGCGGTGTAATCGGGGCTGGCTCGCTTTTGCTCATGCGATCAGTGTACCAGGCCAACTCCTTGTCAAAGTAAGCCTGATTAAAATAGGCCATGAATGTGGTTTCAAATCCATAACGACCGCTAATACGCAGCATCTGATTGCCGTTCTCTGTTTCCAGATATACCTGGGCACGTTCCTGATTCTCCTTCAGCCAGGTTAAAGCCTCGTCGCACGAGGACACACGATACTCATCATCGTAGCCGTCATCGATGCGGCTTGAAGAAGAACGGCAAATCACGCCAACAGAACCAGCCAGGATAGTTTGAATTTTAAGGAAAGCGTTTTTGCGGATTTTGATCATGCTCATCGGGTTATCTCCGGTTTAACCAGGGCGGGTATCGCTCGGTTTCGGGTATAACCTTAGGAAATTTTTTCCCATCTGTAAAGCAGTTTTATATAAATCTATAATTATATAATTCTATGAGCACAAAAAAGCCCCTTTGCAACAGGGGCTTATCATTCGTTCTGATCAGATGTTAAACGCTATTCGTTTTCCTGTGGGAAGCTCAACATCCAGGCTTAATTTGCCTCCCATAGCTTCAACGTAACGCTTTAATGTCGCCAGCTTTAAATCATTTCCGCGCTGCTCCAGCTTTGTTACTGCTGGCTGACTAATACCCATCGCCTCAGCAACCTGTTTTTGTGATAACTGGAGTTCTTCACGCATCATCTGCAAGCCGACCTCAAGAATCATCTCATCTGCCATTTCTTTAATTCGCGCCTGGCTTTCCGGTGAACGGCTGGCAATCACCTCATCTAATGTTCTCATTACTTGCTCTCCAGTGTGTTCAGATGTGCTGCAAACTCATCCTCAGCTATACGCACCAGTTTTTTATAAAACCGCTTATCGTTACTTTTGTCTCCTGCACAAAGAACGATAGCCCGGCGAATCGGATCGAACGCATAAAAGGCTCTTATCGGACGGCCAGAAAACTGAACGCGAAGCTCTTTCATATTTTTGTACCGAGAACCTTTTACGGTATCGGCATATGGCCTGGGTAACTCAGGTCCGTAAACCTGTAGATTTTTCAAATCAGCCAAAACCTTTTCCTGAAGAGCGTCTTCTTGCTCATTTAGCCAGTCGTCAAATCGCTGGCTAAAAAGTACCGTCCACATGATCAATCCTATAACCTGTGGTTTATATCACTAACTATATAACCCGTAGGTTATAATTTCAAGAAAAACGGGGCTATTTAACATAATGGACGTTATCGGCACCACCGGATCACCGTTCATTGTCGGATCTAAAAAATCCGCTCAAAAGATCATGTTTTCCTGGGCGTTTTCCACCGTTTTTTATGTTGCTTATTTGTTAATGAGATCTCGTTTTCAGTTTCGCCTCATTTTCGACGCGAAAGCCCTATTTTTGTGACTTTACTCCTGGCATATGGACTTCCCAGCGCCGAATCCCCATAGCTGCGCAAAAATCAGCCACATAATTCAATCCCGCCCATTCGCGGATACCACCGCGGGCTTTTTCAATGAAAACGGCAATCCCTTTTTTATTGAGAGCAAAAAGCCGCCAGCTTTTTGTCACTTCGTCCTGGGTAGCCACAACACAAGTGAAAGCTCCCATGCGATACAGGTCCAAGAACTCTTTGCGTGTTTTGCGTACAAGTTCCACAACAAACCTCATATTTGCATGTTTCAAACATCTGTTTTGTTATCAATGAAGATTAATCCCAACCCAGCGAAGTAACACAGCAGCGCCCAGGCTGCATACGGAATGCTGGATCTGGATGTGGACTCCTTTAACATCTGCCAATTGCGAACATTGCGACTGTCTTTTAGGCCAAGTTTTTTAGCCAACTGCGAGCCACTCATTCCAGTCAGGCCAATGACTGCCCGAACTTCTCCACATGTAGGAGATTCCCATTCATCCGCTTTTTTTAAACAAGCCGGATTCAACATTTTTAAAACAGTATCTTTATCCATAATCATCTCCATTTATTACATCTACGATGGTAGGAAATCTTTTCCTATGTGGCAATAAAAATTTACCACGTTTCGTATAAGACAAGTTTTCTATGCCTAATAGGAAATGATGATTCTTACGTTTTATCACGTTCTGATGGCTACTGTGTGCGTATTTATCAACGTTTATTGATAAGGCTCGCCCCTTCCTCCTGCAAAGCCCGGCCGTAGGCCTTATTTCGGCCTTATATAAATTGATTTTGTATAGTTCGAAACGCGCCGTTTCGAAAAGAATGATCAGGCTGCTCCATGCCTCCGGCAAGTGCCGGAGGAGGTATATTTGAGCGTAGCGACTCGAACCGGCGCGAGCTTTAGCTCGCTGCAAGGGCGAACATATTCACAGGCAAAGCCTGCGTAAGTTAAATAAAGAAAGTCTTAATAAAAGAAAGTGATTTTGCATTTATTTGTTTAGTGCATCTATTATAAAAAACCATTTGCATATACATATCAAAACTGTGGATAACTTAATTAGCCGATGCCTGTAAAGGCGATATTTACGCTGTGTTCAGGTTTAGAGAAAATTAACTTAGATTATTTTTTGAACAGATATTTTATTGCGACGTAGATAATCCTCCGGTAAAACCGGATTCATCATTCAGGTGGGTTAATGTTGAAGTGATTTCCAGGTCTTTCTTAGCCTGTTATAACGCTGCTCAACGAGGGAGCGTAAATATGCAAGGTCAGCACCAGGATACATGCCATCAGCAAACTCCTGGCTAACCTCTCTAGTGATTTGATGACGAAGTTCGGCCTCTCCCTTTTCCCGGACAAGACGCGCAGCTCTCTCCGCTGCTTTCTGTTTTGCCTTTATCTCTCTGGCCGTCTTCCTCTGACGCCATACATTCTCCATCTGCTCCTGAATAACAATACGCTTATAATCAGCCTCCGTTATCGCTTTTTTAAGCCGTTCGCTATTCTTCGCATTGAAGTAATTAAGTTTCTGGCTAACCGCACGTCTCCATGCTTGTTCAGTAATACCAACGGTTTCCAGCAGTTGATCACGAATCTCTATTTTCGCTGGCCAATACTGTTTATTCACCCGATCCCAGCGACGTTCATAATCAATAAAACCTAACGCTTTCAGTTGCGACAACGCCCTTGTACAGCGCGTTATAGACTTGTTCCCAGCTTCAGATACGGTAGACAGGCCGCAAAAATCAGCCAACGCCTCAGCACTAGCCAGAACCCGCTTAGAAATGATGTTTACATGGTGCAAAATCGCAGCGATCACAGCATTAATCGCCCGACGACGATGCTCGTTTATCCGGCGCTTCCGCTCTGACGGTTGATTAACGTAGAACGCAACCTCACACGTAAGATCACGCCCATTAATGCGCTGTAAAGCATCAGATAACACCAGTGGCAGCTTGTGCGTATGGTGCTTTGGAGGCTGGAACTCCGGCGATAAATTACAAACGTAAGCTGAACGTAGAGACGGCATTGGTCTATCCATATGTTCGCTCTTGCGTCCACGGAAAACCAACGTATAATGGGAGTTGTCGAGGCGCCCATGGATTGTTTTGTTGGTTTTCCGTGGATGTCGCAAGAAGCCCGCAGATTTATCTGCGGGCTTTTTGTTTCCATATCTGGTCAGTTTCCAACCAGACACCCACAATCGTAACCACGTTACGTGGTTTTAAGAGAACTCTACCACAACACTTTCGGTCATGCACGAAGTCTCTCGCTAATCGAACGATAATCCACCAGTAAAAGGATCTAAATCGGATCTCGTGTTGCGAGCATCATACTACTGGTCTTACTCCAGTCAATGATTCCCAGCCGGAAACCTGCGGTAAAGCGTGGATAAAGCAACATCGAAGATAATCGCTATCTGTTTACGTGAAACACCATTCGCAATAAGCCTTCCGACCTGTTCCCATTGCTCTGGAGCCAGTTTTGAGCGGCGCCCCCCTATCCTGCCGTTAGCCCTTGCCACCGCTAATCCCGCACGCGTTCTTTCAATAATATTTTCCCGCTCCATTTCTGCGACCGCACTCAGCATTGTGTAGGCAAAGCGGCCAATTGATGTGCTAATTTTTATTCCTTCTGTAACAGAAATAAACTCAATGTTGTTTGATAAAAAATAGTTAAGTAATTCAACAAGATGAATCAGAGAACGTCCCATTCTGTCCAGCTTCCAGACAATAACCGTATCGCCCGGCCGTAACGCTTTTATCAGCTTATCCAGTCCTGGTCGTTTTGACTTCGCGCCAGATATTTTATCTTCAAAAATCCGGTCACATCCTGAACTCCTGAGCGCTTCCAGTTGTAATTCCAAATTCTGGTCAAAAGTTGACACTCTCGCATAGCCGTATTGCATACTTTCTAACCCGCAATTGTTGCTAAAAGCGGGAAAAAATATCGTTCAGACGACACGGAGGCAATTCTCAAAAACCTCGGTTTGCAGGAAACGATAAACAAGGCTGGTAACGCCGTCCAAAAGACAGGTGATGACTTATCAGGTGGACTTACTTTTACAAACGATTCAGTCCTTGCTTGGGGGAGAAATACTGACAGCGCAAAAATCGGATTTAAAAATGATGCCGACAGCGACACTGATTCATACATGTGGTTTGAAACGGGAGATAACGGCAATGAATATTTCAAATGGAGAAGCAAACAAAGCACAACAACAAAAGACCTGATGACGCTGAAATGGGATGCGCTAAATATTCTTGTTAATGCCATTGTAAATGGCGAAGTCATATCAAAATCAGCAAACGGCCTCCGTATTGCTTACGGTAATTACGGATTCTTTATTCGTAATGATGGTTCAAACACATACTTCATGTTGACAAACTCCGGTGACAACATGGGGACTTATAACGGATTAAGGCCATTATGGATTAATAACTCTACTGGCGCTGTTTCGATGGGGCGTGGCCTTAGTGTTTCAGGAGAGACATATTCAGACCGTTTTGCGATTAATAGCGGCAACTCCATGTGGGTTGATATGCGCAAACAGAATGTCATTTTTGGCCGTAATGCGGTATCTAACGACAGTGCCCAGGCATTGTTACGTCAGGACCATAAAGATCGCAAATTTATGATTGGCGGTCTGGGAAATAAGCAATTTGGCATCTACATGATTAATAACTCAAGGACAGCCAATGGTACTGACGGTCAGGCGTATATGGACAATAACGGTAACTGGCTTTGTGGTTCACAAATTATTCCCGGAAATTATGGAAATTTTGATTCCCGCTATGTGCGTGACGTTCGTATGGGAGCTAACCAGAGCGGAATAAAATGGGGTGGTGAAGGTGGAACACTCCCGGCGGGGTATGTTCTTACAGGAGGTAACTTTGATGATGACTGGGAGTGGCCTGTTTATGCGCCCGTCCAGAAATATATTAATGGTCAGTGGTACAATGTAGGACGTGCTTAATATGCAGCATTTAAAAAATATTAAAGCAGGAAATCCAAAAACCATCGAACAGTATCAACTTACAAAAGAATTTGATGTTGTCTGGTTATGGTCGGAAGACGGTAAGAACTGGTATGAGGAACAAAAGAATTTTCAGCCAGACACGTTAAAAATGGCATATAACCAGGAGGGTATTATTTGCTGCATAGAGAAAGACGTATCCCTGATTAACCCGGAGGGAATGAGTGTGATTGAGTTACCCAATATTACGGCAAACCGACGCGCTGATATTTCCGGCAACTGGATGATTAAGGATGGTGCTGTAATTAAAAGAGTCTATACAGAAGATGAATTACAACAGCAGGCTGAATCACAAAAAGCAGCTTTGCTTTCCGAAGCTGAATCAGTCATCCGGCTGCTGGAACGTGCCGCCAGGATGAATCTGGCAACAGATGAGGAACGTACACGGCTGGATGGCTGGGAACGCTACAGCGTTCTGCTCAGCCGCGTGGATACGGCAAATCCAGAATGGCCACAAAAGCCTGAATAAAAAATAAGGCCCGAACGGGCCTTCTCTCATTCTGGTTGTTCGGGGAACGTGACTGGCAGGACGGAGGTATCCGTAGACTCTACTTTCTGCGCGTAGAGCAGCCACTCGGTCAATTTTTGTTTATTCTCAGCAGAAATAATTCCAAGTCGTAGCTGAGAATCCCATAGCTGAGTTTTATCCCTGACGAGTTGTAACAGGTTTTGCTTCTCATTTTCCGCCTGTTGTCTCTGTTCTTCTTCGGTATATTCCCGCTTTATCACTGCGCCATCTTTGAACATCCAGTTACCAGAAATATCGACTCGCCTATTGGCTGTAATATCAGGAACCTCAACAACGCTTAAACCTTCAGGATTAATTGTCGATACATCCTTATCTACAGCCACAATGATTCCATCGGCAGTGTAAGCAAATTTTATTGTATCTTCCTGAAAGTTTTTCTGTTCCTCATACCAGTTTCTATCGTCATTAGAATACAACCAGACAACACCAAATTGTCGTGTTAATTCATATTGCTCTACGGTTTTGGGATTTCCTGATTTGATATTTTTTAAATGCATCATAATTAAATACTTCCCGCATTATACCAGGTGCCATTGATACAATATTGCACTGGCCTTGCCTGTGTTGTATCAATAAGTTCATCTTTGTTTGAGTTAACGGAACCTGTAACAACGTAACCAGATTTATCGCCCCAGCCCGGACCATTCCATGTTTGCGCTGATGATTTTGTACCTAATCGAATACCTGTAATAAATCGTGAATTACATTCCGCTTTAGTATATGCCCCAACATCTGCTGCTGAAGGTTTTCTGGTTGTGGTGTAAAACTCTGACCAGTCAGCCTCGAAGCCATAACCATCACGCGCTGAACGATAATAAATCCCACCGTTCTTATAATTTACGCGGAACTGTACAGCAGGGCAGCTCCCCGCGTTCATATTGAAGTGGAGGATTAATGTCGATGCGCCACCAATATTTGCGTTATATACCCCGCTATTCCAGTTCCAGCCAACAGCTTTATCATTTCCGACAGTGCTTCCTGTTATCCCTAAAGCAAAAGCGGCCTGCTGATTTTTCGTGTTGTAGTCACGTCGCCAGCCAGGTAAATACTCTGAACCATGGTTAATATATATAAATTGTGCATTAGTGGTGCCACCACCGCTAGAGGTACTCGGTGTGGTTATACGAATGGTCATGGCGCCTTTATGGCCCATAACTTCAATAACACAACCCGCAAGGTGAATAAGTCCACATCCGGTGTCAGTAATAATTTTATTATTGCCGTATGACCATGAGCATTTACACAGCCAGTATGGATGATTGAAGGCCCATTGAGATTCCAGCCATTCGATAAATTGTGCCGTTGTCCAGTTCCCTGCTCCTGTGCTGATAGAGCTATGAAAAGAGCGGCAAGCACCTATTGTTTGCGTAAATTTATCTTTGTTTGGAATATCTGCGCCGTTCTGGTCTTTCTGCAATGCGCCAGCGGCCTGATTTACCGTTTCCTGCAAACCGAGGTATTCGATAACGGCGGCAACGGTCGCTTTAGCCAGAATATCCCGCCCGACTTTTGTCAGAGTTGCCAGGCTGGCGGTGTCATTCCCTGTAAAATACGGAAACCTGTCTGCCGCAGTAGCAAGCCCGGCCAGCGCCGTCAGGGTGGCGTCTTTCGGCTGCTTGCCCGCAAGCGCGTTGGTCATAGTGGTCGCAAAGTTCGGGTCATTGCCCAGTGCCGCAGCCAGCTCGTTCAGCGTATTCAGTGCGTCAGGTGATGAGTCTACAAGTGCGGCAATCGCGGCCATAACGAACGCCGTGTTTGCTATCTGAGTATTGTTAGTACCCTTTGGCGCAGTTGGTGTTGTTGGCGTTCCGGTCAGTGCCGGGCTGTTCAGGGGCGCTTTCTTGTTCGTTTCATCCATTACCGCCTTAACCGCTTTCGATGTTGCGGCCAGTGTTTCAGACGTGCTGTTGGTCGCACTACTAAGCTGAGTGATGCCTCTTACTGTCAGTGAAGCTACAGGCACATTTGTAATCTGATTCCACGAATGCGTGTGATTGGAAGGAGCCTTTCCGGCCGCAAGATCATACGCTTCCTTAACAGCCTTTGGTGTTGCTGCTAGCGTTTCAGACGTGCTATTGGTAGCGCTACTGAGCTGAACAATCCCTTTTCGCGCTGTGGTAGCGTCCTGTGCGGTGTATTTGCTATTAGCCAGGTCATATGCCTCCTTAACAGCCTTAGGCGTCGCAGCAAGCTTTTCAGACGCGCTATTGGTGGCGCTACTAAGTTGAACAAAGCCTTTTGAGGTTAAAGTTGCATCAGGATGATTACGTGATTGCTCATGTTTCACAATGGCTTGCTTAAGCCGCTTTGCTGAAACAGCAAGGGAATCATCTGTACCTGCATCAATTTCTTGTTCATTAGCAAATCTTGCTACCCCAACAACAGTTTCGGTCGCGGGAGGATTAATAAACTCAATATCACCAAATGTAATATTTTTAGTATCAAGAGTCTTAATTGCTATATCACTTGATATTAAAGCGATAGTAGATGATGCTTTATTTATTATTGCTTGTTCTTGTGAGTATACAGCAAACAAGGTTCCCTTATTCGTATACAATCCTATTGTATGGACAACATACTCATCTTTACTATCATCCTTCGCCGTTACATGAATTGTATCAGGGGAAACAACTTTGCCACCTATTGTAGTAAGTCGTTTTATTTCGTTTGTTATATTTGTTTGTGAGGTTGACGTGACATAATATCTACTACCTAAACCAACAGAAACAATCTCAACTTTATTTGTTCCTGTTTTGTTGGCATTAACCAGCTCCTGACGCCCGGCATCAGTCATCGTAAATAATAATTTACTCACGTTTAATTCCTTGAATTAACACATTGCGAATTAGCACTCGCCAATTAATCGTACATAAGACACAGGCTGACAAGCACCAACAATACCGACACCACCAGAAACATTGGCAGCTTGCGAAAATGTAAATAATGTTCTTGCCGACTTTGCGCTCTTGATACTTCTTAACGTATCTTCCAACATCTCTTTCGAAGGAACGGCACCATCAAAAGAGTTAATCGAAGCAACAATTGAGGCTGTATATGGTTCGCCAGGTGGTGATGTTTCAAACCATTCTGTTATGTTTACTTCTCCACCCAAACTATTTACTACATCTTCAACTGCTGCCCGTGTGCCCTTTATTCGCTTTGTTCGTATTATTGATTTAAAAACAGAACGCTTTAACGATACAGGCCAACTATCCCTCCATGTGTCAGCATTCCATTGCCAGGCTAAATGGTCGAGAACAACTGAGTCAAGGTTATCAACAGCGCTATATATTTCTGTCTTATATATTAAATTGTTAATTGCTTGTAGTTCATCATCAATAGCTTTCGACATAGCTATTACGTTGGGATCTCTAGCTAAGTTAGGAGGTAAAACATCTAACAAGCTAACATTAAAGATATCAGCCATCCTCTAACCCCGCATACTGGCAATTTATGTTTCTCTCTCTGGCAACCTGCGTCTCTCCAACTACAGTAAATACAGGACTTGATATTTCTAATCTCTTAGCCCCGGCATTTTTCAAACGTTGAATAATTTCATCTGGATTTATATCTCTTCCCATAACAGAACGTTGCCATTGTTTATACTCATCAATAGCTTTCTCGACCTCACTTTGAATTAATGTTGTTCGGTTTTTATCCGATGAGTTAATCCAGTATTTAATTATTATATCGTATTCAATGGTATCTGGTTTCTTAACAAGAACTTTATCTGTGAATGGCCGAATATTAGTTGCCGAGAGGACGCTATTTATCTGCTCTAATAATTCATCAGATGGTATATCTCCATTCTCTAGCAAAGAACGGATTTCTACAGTTCCTGGAGATGGTGTATATACATTCACATCCTTTATATTCTGATTTGCTGTTCTTGTCCAATATTTATAAGAATCCTCTGGCCCTGCTGTAGATAGTTTTTCCGGCGATAATTTTATTCTTTCAGCATAATTATTATCTGACTCTATATCGGCACCAGAATTAGATGTTGTTAAATTCCTTACGCTGGAAACATACGGTAATGGAGTCACCAACTCGTTAATTTGCCCAGGTAAAAAACCATTCCCTGATGAGCCAGGTATAAGAGCATATCCAGAGACTGTACCAACTGTTTTTCCTGCGGGGATTTCCAACAATATATCTGTTTGGAAAATAACACCATTTCCAGTTGAAACCTGAGTACCAGCAGGGATTGTATATATCCCTGACAATTTTGTTGACAGATTAAACTCAAATGTAGTTAATGCAGATTGAGCCTCCAACCTAGGTGTATCCGTCAGATGGCCTATATGGTCGAGATATTCACCTTCACCATATGTAAGAAGATTTTGTTTTGCAGAAAAATCGATAGCTTTTCTTTGCTGTATAATAACCTCACACAATGACAAGATGAATAATCTACGTGGATCAGCAGGTGCTAATGTTTCATCTGTTATACTCTCAAAAGCCCTGATTGCACGAGTTGTTATATCAGTCGGGTTAGAATCTGCGAAAGTAATATCTGGCAAACCACCGCGCGGCAACTTCATTCTCTAACTCCTATCACCAGTTTTGGCCTAATAAAACCATCAGAAACGTCCGTCCTTTCAAAAGTAACAGAATGGATGATAGCTCTAGGCTCAAACTCACTAATTTTTTGAATTATTTCTCGTGTTGCTGTAGCAATAAAAATTGGACTTGGGCTATCAACAAAACTTGAATTAATTCCTAATTTTCTGGCATATGGTACGGTGCCAATCTGAGTGTTAATAATAGTAGAGACATTTTGCAAAACTTCTTCTACAACTGTTTTTGGCGACCAATCAATCAAGTAAGAAGATGATGGTACGGTAAACATATTATTCATAATAATTTACCTAACACACTTCGAGTTTTTGATTCTATATTGCCAGCAATATCAACTAATGCTTCTTTCAGCGAGGTCTGTCCGACTTCCTGTAATTTAATGCCGACGATAATCACTCGTGGATTCCCAGTTGGACCGAAATAAGTCCATGACTCCTCTATATCTGTAATTATAAAATTACCAAAATACTGAATACCAATTACAACAGGATTTACTTCCTGAATTGATTGCATTGTCCTAAGTAATGAAAGCGCAGCCAATGGAACAATGCCAAGTGTTGTATCCAACCGCATGTTAAAACTAACTTCATCCAGATCGGGACCTATATCCTCCAGAACAGGTTTAAGCCCAATAACATCATGGCGCGCCACACGACGCTTTGACGTCCTTTTAAAATTATTGAACGTATTCACCACTATTGATGAAGCAAAAAAAGGCATTGTACCAAGCATACCCACAATCATGCCTGAGCCTCCGTTGTCGGAGCGTATTCTCCCTGAGCTGTGTGATGGTGGGCTTTAGATTTAATCCCATCAACATCTATATCACCACCAACAACCTTAACATTTCCAGAAATTGTAGCTGCAACTCCTCCAGCAGAAGATCCTTTCATTCCACCCTTGAAGGTTAGTAATCCTTCAACTGTAGCATTTCCGGTAATGATAGTTTCTGGAGCATCAATAGTTACGGTTCCTGTAGCCTTAACGGTTACATCTCCGACAGCATCAACAATGAGTAAGTTAGATTCTCTGTCTATCTCAATACGAGTTCCGTTATTAAATCTAATAACGCGTTTATTAACAGTATTAGATGGCGGTTTCTGTGTTTCATCATAAAAACTACCAAGAATAAAACCTTGTTGCGGCCCCGCGGGATGAAAGATACACAAGACTTGTTCACCAATATCTGGCATCCAGTAATCAGCATTCTTATCTGTATTTTTCACAATAACTGATAACTTTGCCGAAGTGACGTTATCCTGATCATCGAAAGTAACTCTTGCCGTAACATCACTATCATCAATATCAGAAACAACGCCAATTCTTATAGTCTGACGTAATAATGTTTCTAAATCGTTCATAATTAATACCCATTAATTACTCTTCGGACATCAATCGAGGTGGTATAACCACTAACCCCAATTGAATGTGCAGCTTTCGATATAAGATATTTTCCAGAAAATGAACCGAATCCGTCCAGATTTATAGTTACACCAGCTACCAGCCTAGTGTCTCCAACCAATACTAAAGACCCGGTATTTTGATATCTATTTTTAAGCCGCAAAGCGGCCTTTGCCTTACGTTTTGCTTCATCTAAATTAGCTACCACTTTTCTTATTTTAAGATTTGACCCTTCTTCTATGGATGGATCTACCCAAGTATATGAAAGCGATTTTCTTTTCTTCGGAATACGATATTTACATGTACAACTTTTATACAAATCCGTAGATTGTGTGCTAAAGCTATATCTTATTATCTCATCAACGCCTAATGTAAGCGTGGCGATAGGATCTCTTTGCTCAAACATCTCTTGAGCAAATATCACTAATTGGGTATCAGTAACCTTTAACGATAGCCCTTCATCCTGGCAAAGCCGATGGAGAAATTTTAAATCGCTTTCCTCAGTCTGATCTTCACGCGCATAATATGGATTACTATCCTTATCAATAAGAAACAACAATTCAATATTAGCTAATTTAGCTATAGATGCAGCAATATCTTTGAGTGTTGTCTTTTCCCATGCATTACTTTTTAAATTACGTCTGATTCCTGACGACACAGGAACAGAAACAGCTGTAACCTCAACAACAGAAGGAGGACCAGAACAAGTTACACCATCTACCTGGAATTTCCCGCACTCAAGAACGATTTGATTAATCGGCTTAAAGTTTAAATCAATAAAATCACCCTTTTTAGGTGTCCAGTCTCCAGACCATTTTCCATCATCATTTTTTAATGTAATAGATATATCATCGACCTGACCATCTTCATTATCCGTATAAGATATTGATAAAATATCAGGCGACATATGAGCGGTAATATTTACATTCTGATATATAACATCAAAAAGCGTTTTACGTAACACTATTGCGTCTCCACGGAGGCAAATTGTTTACTGCTGTTGGCATATCTGGAGCATCAGGAACTTTAAGAATAATTCCCGCAGAAAAAAGCACCGTAAAACGGTGCTCTGTATTAGCATCAATCAGAAGGTAAGACAGGTACTCATTACCATATAACTTTAATGCGATACTATCCCATGAATCCCCCTGAACCGTTCTGTAATCATCCAAAACTTAATCTCCGTTGTTGGAACAGATGAGCACTCAATTTCTTCTCAAAATCAGAATATCCCGCATCTAATGCTCTTTTAGCTGCAGCCTCAGTTTCCTTTGGTGAGCCAGCCGGAAGATTGATTACAGGCGAATAGGTTATCCCACCAGTCACTGCGTTAACGTTCTGGCGAGGTCCAGAACTCCCGGCAGCAGAGATCCCGTGAGGTGATAAATTTGATTGCCCGAACTGGGTTGCGATTGCATTCTGTAAGCTGTTATTTCTGCTAACACCAGATGCCAGAGTAGTCATTATTGCACCACCTGACTTTGTTAGCTGTGAGAATGGACCTTTTTTCGCATCAGAGAACGGCAAGTACTCACGTACAGAAGAAAAAACGCCTTTTACTTCATTGATTAAAGCATTTGCTTTTGATTTTATCCCTGTGATTAACGTCTCAATTATTTTTGCACCTGACTCACTCCAGTTTATTCCAGACAAATAAGCTGTTACAGATTGAAATGCTCTTATAAAGAGTCCAACTGGTGAAAAACGCATAAAAACAGATACCAGCGTATCTATGATTTTCTTTCCTGTTTCGCTCCAGTTAATGCCAGAAAGGTAATTTGCTGTAAGTTTAAACGCTTTAATTAATAACGGAAGCGGAGACATCCATTTAAAAGCACTAATTAATGTATTGTAAATTCTTACTCCTGCCGAACTCCAGTTTATATTGGAAAGATAATTCCATGCTTTACCAAACATAGATATAATCCATCCATTGAGATCAAAGTTTAAGATAAAGTTTTTTATAGCCTCAAACGATTTAACTGTATATTCCTTAACAGAAGGCCAAACTCTGACAGCATAATCTCTGATCTTATCCCAGTTCTGATAGAGCAATATTCCTGCCGCAACCAGCGCAGATATAGCAATCTGAATCCACCCGAAGGGTGTTAGCTTTGTCGCTACAGATAAAGCCAGCATAGCTACCCTACACGCTATAACCACACTTTTCATGGTTAGAAACGCACCTGCTGCCATCACAATCTGAGACACAAAATTGGGGTTGTTAGCTACAAATTCACTAATTTTTGTAATCAGCGGAACCAAAACACTAAGCGCGGCATTCAAAGCAGGTTGCAAGGCCTGACCAAAACTTAATGATGCATTGCTAGCCTGAATACGTAATTGTTTCAATCGCTCCGCATTGTCTTTCGTTATGTTGGCAAAATCGCGGTCAATAACGGCACTTCCAGCTCCAAGAGATGTTGCTTTGATCCTCTGGTATTCCTTCCAGTTTTGAATCATCGGACGAACAAAGTTCTGAACCTGCATATCGCCAAATAGTTCACCAAGTAACTTCTGATCTCCGTTCTTAGTCATTTTCATGACAGAATGCATTGCAGCTTCGAATGGATTCTTCCCTTTTTTCTGCGCTGTTGTGACAATTTTATATAAATCTACACCGAAATTTTTCTTTGCTTTTTTTAGTGTTTCAGGGGAAAGTATTTTTGCCAAAAAGTTGTTCATATTATTAGCAGCCTCATCCGAAGTTGCAGCACCTTTGCGAGCTATCTGCAAAGCTGCCCCCATCGTCGCGGCGGCTTCTTTACCTCCCATTTTTAATGCCTGGAACTGAGCACCAAGCACAGGAAGATTTTTGGCCATATCTTTAAATTCAAAGTTCCCCTCTTTCCCTGCCTGAACCAAAATCCCCATTGCAGACTTCATTTGAGATGGATCAATCTTCAATGAGTCACTTAATGTAAATGATGCTTTCGAAACATCGAGGATATCAGAGCCAGTAGCTGTAGCCGTTCGCCCAATCGTTAGTAGATTCGCCTGAGCCTCTTTATAATCCTGCCCGGCAGCAACGAGAAAACCCTGAGCGGCCTGAATATCAGATGCAAACTGGTTGGTGGCCGTTCCGGTAACAAGCATCGCTCGCCCCATCGCCTGAACTTCTTCCGGCTTCATATCTGCCGTAAGACCAATCATTTTGTTTTCACGATTAAAATTTGCTGCATTATTAGCAGCAGCAAATGCGCCAGCCGCTACAGCACCAGTTTGTAATCCTGATCTTACAAGTTGACTCTTTGCCTCACCAAGATGCTCTCGCTTCAATTCACGCTGTCTTTCCAGCGCGCGGTTTAACTCTTCCTGAGCACGTTTTACTGCAAGAACATTTTTCCGTGCTTCAACCAACGCATTTTTATAGCTGTTAATTTTATCAATACGTTGTTTTTCTAATGCCCGGTTAAGTTCCTCCTGCTGCTTTTTCACTTGCTGGACATTTGCTCTGGCTAAAGCCAAAGCCGTTCTGTAGCGGTTAACCTGCTCAACGCTACGGGCCTGAGCCTCACGATTACGATCAATGCTGGCTGTAAGCTCTTTCTCTCTTAAGGCCAAAGCTCTGGCAGATGTATCAGTGCCCTGATAGGCAGACTTTAAAGCGGCCAGTTCTTCACGCTGAGAACGTAGTGATGCTCGTAAATTCGATGAATGTGTTTTTGCCTTCTCAAAGTCACGAAGCATCGCTCTGGTTGGATTGGCCGTGTTTTTTATTTGCTTCTGTAACTCTTCAACGCGAGCGGCAGCTTTATGATATTCGAGGGCTGTCTGTCCAACCTTTACTTTTACAGATTGTAGCTTTTGAATTTCCCCATGTTCTTTCGTTAATCCAGCAAGCTCGGCATTTAATTTAGCAACAGCCTGATTAGCTGTAGTAAAACTTTTGGGGAGAGAGGCGGCAACTTTGCCGCCAATTTCAAAAGCCAGCTTAAAGTTCTTATTGCTGGCCATTAGTATTAATCCTCATTAAACACGTCAATCCAGGCGACGATTCGCCTCAACCGAAGCGAAAGCCAGTAGGATATAGGTGTTGATTGAGATGATTGAGATAGAGAACTCGCGGCCCTCATTATTTGCTTATCAATAGGTTTTTTCTCATCAAAACCTACGAGAGCAAAAAATTCTGTACCTTTTGGCAAACTTTAACAAAGTCTTTCGCTGGCAATCCATTCAGATACTCTATCGGACGGCCAATACAGCGAGCAGCCAGAGCAACATGGACTTTATGATCAAGTGATGTTTGAACTGTAACATGCCCTTGAGATTGCAGTAAGTCTGATACTTCTAAAATATCGCTGCCTTTTAGTTTGTCTAAATCAAGGTTGAGTTCAGTCACCGGCTCGAAGTCTTCAAAACGATACTCTTTACTTAATTTAACGGTTTCCATTTTGTCACCTTATAAACCTAAATCATCACGAACGCTTTTTAATATATCTTCACCATCAAAGATACAAATAAAGTTCAATTTATCAATTTCCAGGACTGAAGTGGCACACTGAATTTGGCCACCTGAACAGAGGTGATATGCTCACCTCAG
>OASX01000933.1_pt1 | contig 17968 bp, 20 predicted proteins | sample 1516531 | NCBI WGS metagenome assembly OASX01 (sample SAMEA2579911, study PRJEB22360) | human gut metagenome | biome: human gut; feature: human-associated habitat; material: faeces | place: Denmark | collected 2008/2010
GACATTTAGAAACATTTAGTTTTACTCTATGTTGTAATTTGCACTTGATTATCAGCTGTTTGCGGTTCTATGAGATTCTGTGAAAGTATAAGTTCGAGAGCCTGTCTCTCCGCTGAACTAACTGGACAAAACCGGACAGTAAGCAGACAAGTCCCACAAATTCAATGATTTGTGGGACTTTTTTTTATCCCCTTGTGTCTGCCTTAAAGTACATCTTTTCGCCCCTAAAAGACAAAGTTCGTAACCTAACTCGTACCCCCGACAAACAAAATCGGTAAGGGGGTACAGATTGTCCGAAATTGGCGAAGTCCTGTCGCTATTTGGTCTGCCTGCATAGAACTCATTTTTAGAGATTTACAATAGTTTTGCAACTTAAAGAAGTGAGTTATGAAATCGACATTCAACATTTGCTTTTACGCAAAGAAAGACAAGCAGAAAGCCAACGGTGCGTACCCCATTTTCGCCCGTATTACAGTGGACGGTGTGGCGAGCCGTTTTAATACCAAGCTGGACGTGCTGCCCTCTATTTGGGACGGTAAAATGGGCAAGGCTACCGGACGTACTGCGGAAGCCAGCCGCATAAACCGTATGCTGGATGATATAAACGCATCTTTGAACACCATTTACCACGAAATGCAACGGCGTGACAACTACGTAACCGCCGAGAAAGTAAAGAACGAGTTCTTGGGGCATAGTGAGAGCCACGAAACTATCCTTACCCTGTTCCAAAAGCACAATGACGATGTGAAGCAGCTTGTGGGCATATCCAAGACGATAGCGACCTACCGCAAGTATGAAGTGACCCGCCGCCACCTCGCTGAATTTATCCAAAGCAAGTACAACGTATCGGACATATCCATAAAGGAGATAAGCCCGATGTTCATTACCGATTTTGAGTTGTATTTGCGTACCGCCTGCAAGTGCGGCTACAACACCACCGCCAAGTTCATGCAGTTCTTCAAGCGTATCATCATCATTGCCCGTAACAACGGCATACTGGTGGGCGACCCGTTCGCCAGCTATAAAATCCGGCTGGAAAAAGTGGACAGGGGTTATCTGACAGAGGACGAGATAAAAATCATCCTTAAAAAGAAAATGGTTTCCGAACGGCTGGAACACGTCAGGGACTTGTTCGTCTTTTCCTGTTTCTGCGGTCTGGCATACAGCGATGTCGCCAACTTGCGGCAGGAGAATATCCAAAAGTCCTTTGACGGCAACCTTTGGATAATCACCAAGCGGCAAAAGACGAATACGGACGTGAATGTTCCCCTGCTGGATATTCCCAAGATGATTTTGAAGAAGTACAAGGGCAAGTTACCGGACGGGAAGATACTTCCCGTAATCAGCAATCAGAAGCTAAACGCCTACCTGAAAGAGATTGCCGATATATGCGGTATTAAAAAGAACCTGACATTCCACCTTGCCCGGCACACGTTCGCCACGACCACCACGCTGTCAAAGGGCGTACCCATTGAAACGGTGTCCAAGATGCTGGGACACACAAACATAGAAACGACACAAATCTACGCCCGCATCACCAACAGCAAGATAGGCAGCGATATGCAGGGGCTTGACAAGAAGTTTGTCGGCATCGAGAAAATTTACAAGGAAGTCGCCATGTAATCTTGATTATTGGGAACTGGTCACAAATTGTGACCAGTCCTTACTATTATTCCAACATTGCTAAATCTCCTAAAATATACGATTATGGATTTGCAGATTATCCAAAACAAGATTTTTGAGGTCAGAGGTTGCCGGGTGATGCTCGATTATCATTTGGCAGAACTCTACCAAGTGGAAACACGAGCCTTGAAGCAGGCGGTCAAGCGCAATATCGAGCGTTTTCCAAGTGATTTTATGTTTGTTCTCACCCAAGAGGAAGCTAACTTGCTGTTATCCATAGGGGTGTCACAAAATGTGATACCTCCTGCTTACAACTTCGGCGTTGCTATGCCTATGGTTTTCACCGAGCAGGGCGTAGCCATGCTTTCTTCGGTTCTCCGTTCCAAAGTAGCCATAGAAGTAAACATTTCAATCATGCGGGCTTTCGTCCTCATGCGCCAAATGGCAATCGGTTACGAGGAACTGTCAAGGCGCATCGAGGAACTGGAGGTAAGCACCGATGCGCAGTTCAACGAACTGTACCAAGCCCTTACCCAGCTTCTAAGCCAGTCGAAACAACAGAAAGAACGCCGTCCGGTAGGTTTCGTTACCTATAACCGTGACAAAAACGAATAGGTAACGATTTCGGTAACGAAATTCCGCCTAACAAACTATATCCCAATGAAGTACATTCTTCCACCTTGCGGGCAGTCCACCGACTACCCGCATTTTTTATATCCTTTTCCAACTGGCACATTCCCCGAAACGCCAGCCGTGCGTGGCATGGCTGACTGTATTCCGTGAAAAGAGCCGTTGGAAACCCGCACAAGCGTATTGCAAGCAAGCTCACAACACCCTTGCCTTTCCCGCCCGCATGGAGTGTTCCCTAAAAGATGAAAGAGAACAGGCACTTTTCCCCGGTTTCCCTATCTGTAAATCTTCCTCTTACGCAGTCCCCCAGCCGGGACAGTCGTTTTAATCATTTCAATAGGCAAAGGTAGTTACGTGTTCTTCACGATTTTGCAAGGTCGAGCCGTTCCGGTTTGGCGAAAAAATCTTCCCTGCCTTGCGAGGTATTTTTTGCCCAAAACCTTGCAAACTCTAAACACTACCCTTTTACGCCTATGTGAAACGAAAACGACCGACCCGACCGGAAGACGCATAAAAAAAAAGTCGGATTTACGGGAAACAGGAAAAAAGTTCAGTGAAACTTCAACTCCCTCACCTCTCAAATCCGCATAAACTTAAAAAAATTACAATCATGGAAGCAACAACATTATCAGAAGCAAGGGTTTATGTAGGCACTTATGCCAAGTACAACAACGGTTCACTGTACGGCGCATGGCTCGACCTGTCGGACTATTCAGACAAGGAAGAATTTTACGAAGCCTGCCGGGAACTGCACGAGGACGAAGAAGATGCGGAATATATGTTTCAGGACTGGGAGAACGTGCCGGAGGGCTTAATCGGTGAAAGCTGGATTTCTGAAAACTTCTTCGCCCTGCGTGATGCGGTGGAAGATTTGGGCGACACCGAGCAGGAAGCCTTTTTCGTGTGGTGCAACTACAAAAGCCGTGATTTGGAGGGGGAAAATGCGAACTTCCTTGTACGGGATTTCCGGGACGAGTATCAAGGTCAATATGACGATGAAGAAGATTTCGCCTATGAAATAGTGGAGGAATGTTACGACCTGCCGGACTTCGCCAAAACCTATTTCGATTACAAACAGTTTGCCCGTGACCTCTTTATGTGCGATTACTGGTTTGATGACGGTTTTGTGTTCCGGGCGGCATAATAACTAATCCGGGCGGGGTATCAAAGCCCTGCCCGCTAAAAACTACAAAGCGATGAAACGGAAAAGCATTTATAAAATCCTTTGGCGGGTGTTGCTGTTCTGCCTTGTGTGGCGGCTCGCCAGCGTAGTCGGAGCAGGTACGGCGATAACGGTATATATCGTTTTGTGCGCCACCCGTTTCCTGTTCCGGGTCTGCCTGTCAGCCCTTTATCTGCTGGGCATCGCTCTGTTTTTCCTGTTGTTGCTTTCCTTACTGACAATATAATACGATTGAAATATAATAACTTAAAAAATAGAACATCATGCAGTCACTTAACAAAAACGGGGTAAGCATTACCCAAACACCGGGAGAGGAAAAGTTTGTCAAATACCGTTTGAGCGCATTTAAGGGACAGACATTTTACCAGTACGATTACCGCCATACCGATATGGAACTTTTCAGTACGGTAGCCAAAACGCTGGACGAGTGCCGCCGCAGGCGTGACGAATGGCTGGCGAAGAAAGAACGGAGTAACAACAAGTAAATTTTAGGGATATGAAAACGACAGAAGTAAACAGGGAACTAATCGGCAGACGTTGTGAGTGCATTTTCACGGGTCTAATGGTAACGGGCGTTATCGAGGACACGGAAGAAAACGAACACTCTACGGCGGTAAAAGTCCGCTTCGACCGTCCGCACCAATGGGGCGATGATTTGTATAATGATGTTCGGGCGTGGGGGCGCAAGACAGACGAGTTCGGCACGTTGCATCACCTGCAACTGCTGGAAGACAAACCGGACTTTCAGGCAATGACGGTAGTTTTCGGCGAGCCAATCAGCCAAATAGACCGCAGCATTTTTGAAGATGCGGCGGCGTGGGGTGTCTGTTCCCTGCAAGGTTGGGTAAACAGCTATGAAAGTGTCAGGTTTGTAGCCATAAACGACCATACGGCGGTCATAACGGGCGAATACAACTTTGAACAGGTAAAGGTGTGGTTAGAGAAATATGTACCCATAAAGAGCCTTGAAATCAGTTAATGGAGAACGGCGGCAACCGCCCCCCGTACTCTCTTCCATGAGCCAAAAGCGGGTGAAGAAAGTAACAAAGAAGCCTTTCGCTTCCCTATCATGGAAACAGCCCACCGATGATTCCCGGCGGGCTGTCTGCTGGCATTTACGTTTTGCGTATCATTAAACGAATATCACAACTACAAATCCTCACAATGAATAAATTTTACACTAAGTATGCAACGGTTTCTTCTTCCTCGATATCGTATTTCCAAGTCCGCTTAGTGACAAGCATTTCCGTGTCGCAATCGAACCATACCATTACGGGCGCATCATCTTCTTCATCCGCCCATTTGAAAACCTGATTGGACGGCGTTTTCCACAATGTAGCACTATCACGTTTAGAAATGCAGTCCTTATCCACAATAATGATGTCACCTACTGCCGGAACCGTGTCTGTTTCCAGCGTGGTTTCTATGTACCACGAGATACCTTTTATATCCAATTCTATTTTTACCATGTCATTTTATTGTTAGGGGGTTATTGTTTCCGTTTCTTCCTCGCTGTTGTCGTTGTTGAACGATAGCGAAAGTTGCTGCACCTGTCCGAAGCTGTCGATGATATAAATGTCAATCGTCTGCTGGTCGGTCGATGCCGAAGTGTAGTAGAGCCGGAATGTTTCTTTCTCCAACGGGTAAAGGTCATTGGGCAGGAACACCGTACCGTTGTCCATTTCCAGCTTCCCTTTGCCGTCCGGCTGGAAATAACGTATCTGATAGGTGGTCGGCTGGCAATAGCCGCCACGCACCAGTTGGCAACGTATTTCGGCGCTTTCCCCGACTTTTAGTTTCTTGGGTACTGGCAGCGTTTCGATACTGAACGGGTACGCCTGCTGAATATCCAAGCTGTCATTACAGGCGGCGACAAGTACAAGAGCGGCCACGATGTAGCAGCCCATGATGATTTTATACATTACATTCTTCATATACATTATTATATAGCGGTCAGTTGATAATGAATTTCAGTCCCACAGATACCTGCGTGTGGAACTTGCCGATGTCCGAGCCGAACAACGCCCGTTCCCTTGCGCTCAACAGCAGAGCCACCCGGTCGGTCAGGTAGGTTTCCAGTTCCAGCGTCAGCGCACCGCCGTAAATGAAGCAGTCCTTATCCAGCAAGGTAGAGCCGTCCGGCAGCAGCTTTTCGCTTCGGTTGCTTGTTTCGTACCCGGCGAGAGCCGACAAGCCCAATGAAAGGAAAAAGGTCTTTCGTCTGTCCGATAGGAATTTCAGGTAATAGCCGCCCTCTGCGGTGAACTGTTCTACGGGTATCTGCATATCCTTGTAGTCATACTTCTTGTGCAGGTATTCGCCGCCAATCACCCAGCGGTTGGCGTTCTTGGTGTAAACGCTGTACGCCGCCCCGATGTGGTAGGCGAAATCACTGCCAGCGTTCCAATGCACCCCGTCCGTCATGCCCGCCGTGACCTGCAAGCCTTTCATGCCCGGCAGGTATCTTTGTGCGTGTGCCTGAAACGAGGTCAGGCACAGCGCAAAGAGCATCATTATAAAGATGTGTCTTTTCATTCCCTATTTGATTTTTAGTTCGTCAATCACTTCTGTGTTCACGATGTCGGCGTTTTCCACCCGTATGGTCTGATGCCGCCCGCCGTTCTTCTCGTAGAGTTCCACGACCAGCAGCTTGTCGTCAGGAATGGTGAACTTCGGCAGGGCGTACACCGTGCGCACGGTACTTTTTCCTGCAATCTCTACCACCTCGTTGTAGCTGCGTACCGCATCCAGCACCGTTTCCTGAATAGCCGTGCGTTTGGGCACTTTTTTATCGGTTATCTTAAACCTGATGAAGTCCGTGTCGAAAGGCACGTTGGAACTGTTCTTTGTCTGCGTGTGCACGTAGAGCATCCCGTTATAGGTGTAAATCCCCTTGATTAAGAACTGTATGCCGAAACGCTTGCTACCCAAGTGGCGCACTTTCCGGTCATTGTTCTTGTAGATGCTCTGCATTATCAGCTTCACTAATAGCGGGCTTTCACCCGCCAGTTCCCGGAAATGGATGTTCATCCGGGTATGCGAGAAGTCGGACGTATCTTCATTCTCCAAGAAGTCCTTCATTTCGATGTTGAGCATTTCCGGTTCACGGGCGTACTTGGCGTTGAACGAAAAGAAACTGCCGTCCTCGCAGATAACGGAGAAGTTCGTTTCTCCCGGAAAGCCCTCTGTCGTGGCTTTCACCCTGATTACGTTCTCCGCACCGTCCGCCTTGCCCGCTATGATGTGGTTGCTTCCCAAATCGACATAGCGGACGGCGGCGGGGAAGATGATATGCACCGTCTTGGCAAAGGTCACTTCCACGCCGTAGGGCGTAACCATTTGGCGGTACGGGAGTTTCCGGGTAATCCCCCGGTACAAGTCGTTGCCAGCCGCATACTTCACGGTGTCAGCGGTTTGTGCGTTTGCCGCACACACGCCCAGCAAGAGGGCGAACAATCCAAAAATCTGTTTCATTGCTAATTGAAATTTTAACGGTTGATAAAATGGTTATTGTTGTTTGGCATACAGCATGACTTTATAGCCTGCTTTCAGCTTCACTTTCACGGTTCGGAACTTCTTGGCGAGGTAGCCGGACGTTCCTTGCAGCAAGCCCCTTGTCACGTCCATAGCCACCTGCTGCCCGGCACTTTGGGCAAAGGATATGCTTGTACCCAGTCCGCTGCCGATATTCGCCATAGCTTCGTTGAACGCTTCCTGTTCCATAGAGGACGGGACGGAAAGCCCCTTTTGCCCGTCCGTGTCGAACACGGTGAGTTCCACCGGGATGATGTTACCCGCATACTCAATGAAGGACACCAGTATGTCGAGCCGTTCGCCCTGCACTTTTGCCGTTCCAGCCACAAGGGTATTCTTCGGCGCAACGATGTTCCCCGCCTGCATGGGTTCAAGCAGCCGGAGTTTCACCGCCTGCCCGTCCGTCAGGGTTTGGTCTTGGTGGATGCAGGCGGCTACCGTGTTCTTTCCCATAGCGTAGCCCATAAGTGGCGCCGTGTTGAAGCCGTAGTTGCGTGGCTGGCTGTACGCCCGGATGAAGTCGGCATCGCTCATGAGCTGCTATTTATAATAAGATTGATATATTCATGTAGAATACATTCTTTTTCATTCATTTGATAGCGTTAATCAAAATTACTTTTGTATTTTTGGTCAACTTAAAAACTTAGTAATATGATTCAAAAGTTTACGATTAAAAACATCGCCACTTATAATAAAACTGGAGTAGAATTTGCTAATCTTCGGAAAATAAACTTTATTTATGGTAGTAATGGGTGTGGAAAAACAACCATCAGCAATTTCTTGGCATTTTCGCAGAATGAAAATTTCTCAGATTGCGAATTGATTTGGAAGGATGATATGCCTTTGAAAACTTTGGTATATAATCGTCAATTCAGAGAAGAAAACTTTGGAAAAGGAAATATAAATGGGATATTCACATTAGGGCATGCCACTAAAGAAGAACTTGAAATCATAGAAAAAAAGAAAAAGGACTTGTCTGTTCTGACAGAAGAAGGGAAAAAACAAAAAGGCAGTTTGGAAAAATTAAATTCAAACTTAAAAACAGCTCAAGAAACTTTTCGTGACAAGGTATGGCGACAAGTCTATAAGAAACATGAGCATAATTTTAAGGAAGCCTTTAGAGGATATTTGTATAAGCAGACTTTTATGGATAAACTCATAGAAGAGTATGAGAATAACTCCTCTGAACTTATTGAATTGAAGCGTCTTCAAGAGTTGTATAAGATTATATTTGCAAGTAATGTTCAGTCTTTACCTCTTTTGCCCGTTATTAGTGACAATGACATGGATATTATTGAGCAAAATGAAATATGGAACAAGAAAATAATAGGACATGCGGATATAAATATCGGCAACCTTATTCAAAGGCTTAACATTAACGACTGGGTGAATGAAGGTCGCAAGTATCTTCAAGAGGATAGTCTGATATGTCCGTTTTGCCAAAAAGAAACTATTACCGAGGAGTTTAAAAAGCAATTACAACTCTATTTCGATGAAACTTTTACCGCAGATATTCAATTGGTTCAGACATGGGGAGAAAAATATATGGCTACCAGTACGGAACTTACCTCCCTTTTGGAAAGTATTTCAGATAAAGAAAAACATAATTCAGCATCAAAGCTAAACAAAGATTTATATGATGCCACATTAAAAACATTAAGCGGACAAATTGCCGTAAACAAGGAACATATCAACAATAAGCGCAAGGAACCAAGCCGAAGTATCAGTCTGGTTTCCACAACAGAAATGCAGGAGAAAATAAAGGCATTGGTTGTTGTTGCCAATCAGGAGATTTCCAAACATAATCAAGTCGTTGAAAACTTGTATGCTGAAAAGCAAAAGTTAATTACCCAAATTTGGAAGTATGTGATTACTGAATACCAGGATAATATAAAACAGTATTTGGAGGAAGAGAAAAAGATTAAGGCAGGTATAAATTCCTTGGAGGAAAAAGTACGTGGGTCAAGGGCGAGCTATGTGGCACTGAATAACGAGATAAAGCGATTGACTCAAAACGTAACCAGTGTCCAACACTCTATTGACGAGATTAATAGAATCTTGCAGCTATATGGATTCAACAATTTCCAAATAGTTCCATCTCCCGGTCATGAAAACCAATATCAGATACAAAGGGAAGATGGTACTTTGGCAGAGAACACATTGAGTGAGGGAGAAATCACCTTCATCACTTTCCTCTATTTCATGCAGTTGGCAAAAGGGGGAATTGACAAAGAAAGCATGATGGAAGACAGGGTATTGGTTATTGATGACCCCGTATGTAGTTTGGATAGTACCGTCCTGTTCATCGTAAGTTCCTTGATAAAAGAAATGATAAAGCAAATTAAAAGCGGTGTCGGGAATATCAAGCAACTAATCGTATTGACTCACAATGTTTATTTTCATAAAGAGGTTTCTTTTGTGGATGGTAGAACTCCCAAGAATGGGAATACTTATTATTGGATACTCCGAAAGGCGGATAATATTACTTCGGTGAAAGGATATGAAATGGAAAATCCAATAGTAAGTTCTTATGAACTGCTGTGGAAAGAATTGAAAGAACGTGACCATAATTCCGGAATAACCATACAAAATACGATGCGGCGTATCATAGAAAATTATTTTAAGATTTTGGGCAAATTCGGAGATGATGAATTGATTCAAAAGTTTGCCAATCCGCAAGAACAAGAAATATGCCGTTCGTTGATTTGCTGGATAAACGATGGTTCACATTGTTTGCCAGATGATTTATATATAGAAGCCCCATACGACACTATTGATAAATATTTCGAGGTATTTCGAAAGATATTTGAAGAAATGGGGCATATTGCACATTACAATATGATGATGGAAGAAAAATAAAAAAACAGCCTGGTGTTCAAAAATTGAACGCCGGGCTGTTTTTTAGAATTTACAATACAGGCTTTTCTTCTTTGCGGCTCTTAGTCTGCCGCGTCTTCAGTACCGTCTTTTGCCGGTCGATTATCGCATTCACGTGGTCGATGAAGGTGGCGTAAGGCGCTTCATCGTTTACTATCGTCAGGGCATTCACCAACTCGACAAGCGAACGGTAGGCGTTATCCGCCGCTTGGCGGGTCTCTTTCACGATGCCTACCTGACGGGCGGCTTCCTCTTCCGTCCGCTGCGAAACGGCGGCGAGGAAGGCGGTCTCGCACGATTCCAGATTTGCCAGCCAAGTATCAAAGGTGATGGCGGTCAGCTTACTGCCGTCAATCGCTTTCAAATCCTGCAACAAGTTGTGCAGCACGCCGCTTTCCTCCGTTTGCGGAAGGGTGGTCGGGTCGCCGTATTTGTCAAACAAAGTCTTGGCTTCGATGGCGGTCTGGCGCACATCATTTGCCGGATGGGCAGTCATGGCTTTGAGGTAATTGTTCGCTCCGCGCCAGGCGTTGTCGCGAGCGGAATCCGCTTCGGCGGCGAGTGCGGTGGAAGGTGTGGAAGCAGAGTCTTTCAAGGCATTGTCGAAGGCGTCGACTGCGTTTTTGAAAGTGGTGACGGAGGTGGTCAAGGTTGTGGGAACGGAGGCAGTCATACTCAATTCTCCCGGTCTGTCTTCTTCGCCATTCTTAGGCAAGTTGTCGGTTTCGGTGGCGATGAGTTTCAGGAAACCGAAATCTTCCTCCACTCGGAGACGGGCGATGTTGAACGATACAATTTGTTTCATATTGTTTTGGTTTTAAGTCGTATGCAACAATACGTTGCATGGACAAATGTAGCTTTTTCCGGTGGATGAGGCAAAGATGAAGCGGAAAATCAGTCGGCAGAGGAAAAATAAATGAAAAAGTGGCGAAAACAATCTCTCCGTGGCTTGTTGGCGAGGAAAAGCATTGTAAACCGGAATCATCGATGCTTGTCGGGAAGAGAAAACGGCGGAAACCGGATTAGTGGCGCTTCTTGGAAGGAAAAAGCATTGCCGACCGCAGTTGCCAATGCTCTTTCCTTGTCCGGCAAGGTTCATCCGAGGGGATTCTCATCTGTATCACCGTCTGAACCTTCTCCGCCACCGGGAGTGGTGTCTTCCGCTGTTGCGGGGAGTTCAATCCATTCCAATTGTTCCGTATCGACCAGTGCACGGGTGTAGGCTCCGCTGCCGGTCCGGGTACGTTCGGGGATGAACTGCACGCGCACGGCTTGTACCTGTTTCTCGAAATCGAAGTCCGCCGGGTCTTTCACCCCCTTCGTGTCGAGGACGTAGCGGAAGTATCCCAGCCCCTTGATGTGCACGCTCTTGCCTTGCGACATGCGTGTGTGCATCACGCCTGAGATGTCGCCCAGCACGGCTTGCACGTCACTGTTGCTTACGGTGGAGATTTTCGACAGGTCTTTGGCGATGGTTTCCGTCCCTACGGGTTTTCCTTGTACGACGGCTTGGGGGTAATAGACGCCCGTCCGCTTGCTGAATGCTTTTTTCCAAAATGGCATAGCTGTTGTGTTTTTTAATGGTTTGTAACTGTTGTTCGTGCCGCCTTCCGCAAGGTAGCTACCTTGAACGCCTGAAGATAGCTACCAAGTGGGTGCCGAGGTAGCTACCTTGCGGTGGAGACGGGGTAAATGTAGGGAGGATTTGCGGATATGTGACCGGGAACGGGGGCATATTTATCGAAAACGGGGGATTGTCGGGAGGTAAGGGCGGGGATGTTGAAGGAAATGGTTATTTTTGCAACCGGATAAATCGGCTATGTTATGGATATTTGGAGCAAAAAGAAGCGTTCCGCCGTCATGGCGAAGATACGGAGCAAGGACACGAAACCGGAGTGGATTGTGCGCCGTTACCTTTTCTCGCGCGGCTACCGTTACCGCAAGAACGTGAAGGGGTTGCCGGGCACGCCTGACATCGTATTGCGCAAGTATGGCATCGTGATTTTCATACACGGGTGTTTTTGGCATGGGCACGAGTTGGACGGTCATATTCCCCATTCCAACAGTGAGTTTTGGCGCAAGAAGATTGAACGCAACAGGCAACGTGATGAACGGAACAAGGAGGAATTGAAGAAGTTGGGCTGGCGGGTGATGACTGTCTGGGAATGCCAATTGAAGCCGGCGGTGAGGCGGCAGACGTTGTTGGAGATTGAATATCATATCAATCATACGTATTTGGAGCGGTTCAGCCCGAAGTCAGCGAAGCCTTATGTTATAGGAGAAGAAAAGGAAGCCCCCGGCATGGTGGCCGAGGAAAGGGTAGAATATAGAAAATAGATATTGATAGATACTGGATTTTTGTAGAGTTGTTATTTCTGTTTTTCACTTTTGTGTGATGAGGGGGAGGATTCTACAAGATTTTGAGTAACTTCGCAAAATGAAATTAGAATAAGTATCCTATGAGTGATAAAAGTAATAACCAAGGTAGAGCCTATGAATTTGTTTGTCTATTGACCCTTGGCGAAGAGATTGGCAAAATTCGTCCTGTAAATATTGTCCAAAACAGTAGTTATTTGGCAGCAGAATATGCTTGGAATACCTTGTCTCCTGAAATGAAAAATATATATAAGGTGAGTTCTTATGCTGCTGTTATTCAAATTTTTGAATTGGAACCCCGTATCATGGAAAAAGGAGGTGACGTGTTGGAATTGCGAATACAATCAGATACTAAGGGGAAAGAAGGAGATGTACGAGACATTTTGATTGTCCGTCATAATATTCAATGGGAAATCGGATTGAGCCTTAAACATAATCATTTTGCAGTAAAACATAGCCGCCTTAGCCAAAAGCTGGATTTTGGGGCAAAATGGTATGGAATCCCTTGTTCTCAAAAATACTGGGAAGATGTAAGACCTGTATTTACTTATCTTGTTCAAGAAAAAAACAAAAATACATTGTTTGACAATTTGCCTGATAAAGAAAATGATGTTTATATACCATTATTGCAAGCTTTTATTGCTGAAATAAATCTCCAAAATCAGATACATCCAGATATACCAAGTAGATTAGTTGAATACCTTTTAGGAAAACATGATTTTTATAAGGTTATTAGTATTGACAAACAGCGGACAACGCAAATCCAATCTTACAATTTGCATGGTACTCTTAATCGAAATGGCACATATCGAAAAGCATCTATGGAGATACCTATTGCATCATTGCCTACCCGCATTGTTAGTTTGGATTTTGTCCCTAATAAAGCGAATACGGTTGAGCTTTATATGGATGGAGGTTGGCAATTCTCTTTTCGCATACACAATGCAGAGAAGAAAGTTGTCCCAAGTTTAAAATTTGACATTCAAATAGTAGGCATGCCTACTACTATAATAACTATAAATTGTCTTTGGAAATAAAATAGAAATATAATGGAATTAATTAGTCTTTTCTCCGGTGCAGGAGGTTTAGATTTAGGTTTTCATAAAGCGGGTTTCAGAACTGTTACGGCAAATGAGTTTGACGCTAAGATTTGTCCGACTTTCCGTGCAAACTTTCCGGAAGTGAATCTAATCGAAGGGGATATCCGGGATATTCCTTCTTGTGAATTCCCTGATAATATTACTGGTATAATAGGAGGTCCTCCTTGCCAATCATGGAGTGAAGCAGGTTCGTTAAAGGGAATAGAAGATGCCCGTGGTCAGTTGTTTTATGAGTATATCCGTATTTTACGAGATAAACAACCTTTGTTTTTTGTTGCAGAGAACGTATCTGGAATGCTTGCCAAACGCCATTCGGATGCCGTTAGTGGTTTTATGAAATTGTTTGATGAAGCGGGCTATGATGTGAATTTGAAAATGCTTAATGCCAATGATTACGATGTACCGGAAGACCGTGACCGGGTATTTTACATCGGATTCCGTAAAGATTTGGATATACATGATTTTGAATATCCTACCCCTTTAAAGCATAAACCTACTTTGCGTGAAAGCATTTGGGATTTGCAAGATTCTGCGATTCCGGCACTTGAAAAGAACAAAACTAATGGGAATGCTTGTAAAGTCCCTAATAACGAATATTTTATAGGGGCATATTCACCTATATTCATGTCACGCAACAGAGTACGTTCATGGGATGAACCGGGTTTTACAGTTCAAGCTAGTGGTCGCCAATGCCAGCTACATCCACAGGCACCTAAGATGATAAAAGTTGAAAAGAATCTGCAAAAGTTTGTAGAAGGGAGTGAGCATCTTTATCGCAGGATGACTGTACGTGAAGTTGCACGGGTACAAAGTTTCCCGGATGAGTTCAAATTTGTATATGAAGACGTAAACTATGCCTATAAAATGATAGGCAATGCAGTTCCCGTTAATTTGGCTTACCATGTGGCTATGCAAATAAGGAAAACATTGGTGGAAAAAGGAATTGTCATTGCTTAAAGGAATGAAAGTCGCATCTTTCTTTGCAGGATGTGGCGGATTAGACCTTGGCTTTGAGCAAGCAGGCTATGAAGTTGTTTGGGCGAATGAATTTGATGAAGCAATACATAAAACTTATCAATTCAATCACCCAAATACTTATTTGTGTAAGTCAGACATTCGAAAATTAAAAGGAGAAGATATACCCGATTGCGATGGGTTTATCGGAGGACCTCCTTGCCAATCGTGGAGCGAGGGAGGAAGACAATTAGGATTGGATGATGAACGGGGGCGATTATTTTTTGATTATGTCCGATTGATAAAAGAAAAGCATCCAAAGTTCTTTCTCATCGAAAATGTACAAGGGATTATAAACGACAAACATTTTAGTACATTCCTATCATTCCTTTCTACTCTTGAAGGAGCTGGATATGTAGTAAACTATTCTTTATTGAATGCAGCAGACTATTATATTCCCCAAGACCGTTATCGTGTGTTTGTTGTCGGTTTCTTAAAAGAGTTGAACTGTACGTTCAATTTTCCAAAGCCATTCGGAAAACCTTATGTCACATTAAGAAAGGCAATTGGAGATATAATGGAGAATCCTCACCCATATACAAATGAAGGTGTGGACCAAGAATATAGGAAGTGGCTTAACCATGACATTTTTGCAGGTCCATGGGATGCAAAATTCATGGCACGTAATCGTGTTCGCTCCTGGGATGAAACTTCATTTACAATACAAGCGCAGGCAAAGAACTGCCCCCTTCACCCACAAGCTCCCAAAATGAAATATATATCACAAACCCAACGTGTTTTTCAGCAAGGAGCAGAACATTTATATCGCAGGCTAAGTGTTCGGGAATGTGCAAGAATCCAAACTTTCCCGGATAAATTCCGCTTTTTCTATGAAGATATAAAAGACGGCTATAAAATGGTTGGCAATGCTGTACCACCTCGTTTGGCTAAATTCTTAGCTTTGTCAATAAAGAAAGCATTGGTCTCTGTTGAAGAAAGAAAAGCAGAAACCATTAATGTGTTAGTTGCTTATTACAAGGATAATAATCAACTTCGACAAACTTTGAAAAACAAACTTTATTATGTGCGTGCCGGATTGCGCCGTGGAGCGTTACAAATCCCCATAGGCATGTCCTATCCCATTTATTTACTATTACATAATCATAATAACAAGTTTTTGTTTCGTATCATTCCTGACTACCCAAAACTAATATCTGCATCCGACTTGATTAAATTAGGTTTTATGCCCTCAGGTAAGGAATATTTTGCTTTTCGGTTGGAAAGTGCCCAAAGCATAAACATTGTAGGTGTAGATTTGTCAAAAGTGCAGATTAAAGGAAAAAACCACAATAAAGCTATACCATATATTACTCCTATTCAAGATTTTATTTATAGAATAAATGCCTAATTGCATAAAATCTCGTATTCTTAATACTTTCCCTTCTTTGTTTCTGTTCTGAAGCAAATAGAGTTATTGTAATTTTCTTTAAAAGAATCACTTAGAAATCCATTGTAGACAATAGTCCGTTGTGTGATTGTCTACACCCTCATAATTTTGCACCGCTATGGATATAAATGAAGTTTTTGGAAAGAAAGTGTTGGAGAGAAGACTATCTCTCAAAATATCACAGGAGACATTAGCCAATATGGCTGATATTGATAGAACCTATTTACCTGATATTGAAAAAGGTAAAAGGAACGTGTCTCTAAGAGTTGCGGACAAAATCGCAAAAGCATTGAATGTTTCACTTAAAGACTTATTATAATTATGCCTGATTTTATCAATACAGAACATTGTGTAGAAAAACTATTCCCTGTAGGAACGACCTTTTCTTTTGAGGGGAAAAAATATCAAGTTGCACTTTGTGGGAAACCTCGTCCTGCGCGTGGTGAATGTAAAACAGATGTTTATATTAAAGGGATAGCTTCTGATGGAGAAGCCAGGGAAATAAAAATATCTGTTAAACAAAAAAAATGCAGATTTTTTAGAAAATAAGATGTCTTTTGACAGGGCTTGTGAAATATTTGGGAAAGACGCTTCAGGCATCATTAAGCAATGTTTACTTTCTATACAGGATTCTTTTGTTGCCGATAATTTGGTCTATTTTGAGAAAAAAGGTAAAACAGGAGCACATACAATGAAATTAGGCTGGAAGTTTGAACTACTGAATAAATTAAGCGGTGAAAAATCTGGTGCTTTAAAACTTACTGAAGAACAAAAATACGATATTTTTGCAGGAATTAACCTGTCAGAAAATAAGAAAAATAGTTCTGTAAATGGTCAAATTATTAAGAATTCAGGAGTGGCGAATTATATTTTGAATATTGATGATGAGAATCTAACTCAAGATACATGTTTGAAAATGTTACAACCAATAGAAGAATATGCAAAATTCCAAACTATCTATTTTGCTTGTAAAGCTTTAAACTACAGATTTGATAGAAATAAATGGGATGGACCAAGACCTTTGTCTGTATATGTAGATTGGTTTGTTGATAATGGAAAATTGGACGCACACTTGGCTTTCGACAATCCTTTGGAACATAATGGAAATGAAGTTGGCGAGAAATTAAGAAATATTTTGAACGAATTGAAAATTAAAAAATTTGATGATTTGAGGGGTGTATTATCTCCTAATGTAAAATGTTATTTTGGTAAGTAGCCATTCTTATAGAGTGCTGCCGTTCACCGTGCCGGACAGGTCGAAAAAGACAATATCCGGCACGTGTCCGGCTGTGGCTACATACTCGTCAGCCGTGACTATCCCCCTTTCGGGCGAACTGCACGGCACCGGGTAGGCTTTCTTCCCCAGCCGGGTAAACTGTTCATACGCCATGCGCTTGTAATCTTCATCTGCCCCGACCTGCTCGGCATCCCGATTGCGCATCCCGGCAATGGAGTGTTGGGGGTAGTCGCAATCCACCACCGCCACATCGTAGCCTTTGAGGTAGTAGAGGTAACTCGCCGCCAGCACGGTAAAGGTGGTTTTGCCGACCCCGCCCTTTTGGGTGGAAAAGGCGACATGCAGGGGTGTTTTCTCGTTTTCCATATTGCTTTCTTTCATTATTGGTTGATAGATTTGTTTATTGCTTTCAATCATTCTGTCTTTCTTCCATTCATTCTTTCAATATTGCCGTCTTGAAATATTGAAAGATTGTTTTATTTCAATCTTGTTTTCTTGCTTTCATTCTTTCTTGAAATATTGAAATCCTGCAATCCTGCTTTCTTGAAATCATGTTTTCAATCATTCTTTCCTGACTGAAATATTTCTTTCAATCTTGAAATCTTCTGCAAATAAAAGGAGAAAAACCGTCCGTTTTTAGATGTGTCCCGATTTGTCCTGCGATGTCCCATTTTGTCCACCAACCATCTATTTTACAGCATTATAAATCACCGTTACTTTGCAACGGGGTAACGAACCGCAGGGGGCAGGGTGTAAAATCAGGCTGGTGCATAGTAGGGCTTACCGTTTCATGCTAACCCCAATCCGTCCGTGACGGATTTCGATTTTCGTCAGAAAATAGCAAGGTGTGTTTTGTATGCTACAAAACCGTTTTCCGTGTTTGAAAACGCCTTGCCCCTTGCGGGGGTAAAAATTACTCCGAAGTCGTAATTTTTTAATTCAAAGAAGTATGGTAAGCATTCGATAAACTCCCCCTTTCATTCTAAAAATGTGATATTACTTTTGTA
>OASX01000943.1_pt1 | contig 17751 bp, 15 predicted proteins | sample 1516531 | NCBI WGS metagenome assembly OASX01 (sample SAMEA2579911, study PRJEB22360) | human gut metagenome | biome: human gut; feature: human-associated habitat; material: faeces | place: Denmark | collected 2008/2010
GTCTTGGAATCCAGGGCTCCTGTAGGTTCGTCCGCCAGTATCAGTGAGGGGCTTCCGGCCAGGGCCCTGGCAATGGATACCCTCTGCTGCTGTCCGCCGGAAAGCTGGTTCGGCATGTTCTTCCATTTTTCCGACAGGCCCACCTTTTCCAGGGAAGCCATGGCCCGCTCCCGGCGCTCTGCATTTCCCACACCGGCGTACAGGAGAGGCAGCTCCACATTTTCCAGTATGTTAAGCTTGGGCAGCAGGTTATACTGCTGGAAAATGAAGCCAATCATCTTATTGCGGATGCGGGCCAGCTGTTTGTCATCCATGATGCCCACATCCTCGCCTCCCAGGAGATATTCGCCGTCCGTGGGCACATCCAGGGCCCCAATAATGTTCATGAGGGTGGATTTTCCGCTTCCCGACTTGCCTACGATGGCCACAAACTCTCCCCTGTCTATCTTCAGGCTGATGTCGTCGTTGGCCCGCACCTCTTCCCCTCCCAGATAGTATATCTTATGGATATGTCTCAGCTCAATAAGTGTTTCCCTCTGACTGGTATTGTCCATGTGTTCCTGGTTCCTCTCTGTCTTACTTCCGGTTCCTTCCGGGCATACTTTAACGGTTCTGGCGGCCTCCGGAGCCGCCCCGGTTTTGTCCGCCCATGTTTCCGCCTCCGCCCGGAGGGCCGCCCATGCCGCCGTCCATCATCATCATAAAGCTGCTGCTGTTTTTGCTGGATTCAGCCACATAGACCACGTCTCCTTCCGAAAGGCCGCTTGTGATTTCCACGTATGTGTCGCTTGCCAGTCCTGTTTCCACCTTCACAGACCGGAAACCGGCAGGCACCGGCCCCTGCTGCTCCGTCACTGTGTCATCCTTCACATAGACCTGGTTTCCCCTCATCAGGGCATCCACGGGGATGGCCAGCACATCATTGGCCTCCTCAAGAGTAATAACTCCGTCCACATTCATGCCGGGCAGCAAATCCCCCATATCATCCAGGGTAACAGTCACCGGGTAGGTGCTGACACCGTTGGAATATGTGCTCTCCAGGCTGACGTTGGTCACTGTGCCTGAGAATGTCTGTCCCTCAAAGGCGTCTGCTGATACCTCTACCTTCTGGCCCACCTTTACTTTCTTGATGTCCAGCTCGTCTATGGACATCTCAAATGTCAGGCTGGACAAATCGTAGATGGTGGCCAGCACCGTGGTGCTGGAGCTGTTTTTGGTGATATTGTCTCCCACCTTGAAATTCTTGGTGATGACCTGGCCGGAGATTGGCGCCTTTATGGTGTAATTATCATAGCTGTCCTGGGTGCTGTCCAGCTTGTTCTGGGCCGATTCCACGCTTTCCTCCGCCTTGTCCAGGGCGTCCTTGTAGCTTTGAATCAGCTTATCCGCCGACTTGTCTGTCATCTTAAAAACAGGGGTTCCTTTTGTAACGTAATCCCCTACATTTACCAGCAGGGACTCCACCTCCACACTGGTGGACAGGTCCGCATTCATGGTGGTGTCCACCGATGCCTCGAACACTCCGTCCTCACTGCCTATGAATTCCCCGATCTGGGCCGTGGCTCTTAAGGATGTGGTCAGGCCGCCGGGATTTTGCACCTGTATGGTAACCACACGTACCAGCCGTCCGCCTGTAAGGACGGTTTCCTGGTTAGCCACTGCCTTGACTGTTCCTGCCACCTGCTCTCCTGTATCCGTCAGGGTAACGGCTGCCGGCATCCCGGCTCCTATGATGGCTGCCTCCCCGGACAAAAAAGGAATTCTTATTTCCATCACATCGTCGCTGTAAACATCGGCCAGCTTGGTGTTTCCGCTCACCTTGTCCCCCACGCTGATATACAGTTCCTTGATATATCCTGTGTCGGTGGCTTTGTAGGTGTTTCCGCTGTAATCACTCAGGGCGTCATTATAATCTTCCAGGGCGTCTTCATAGGAGGACTGGGATCTGCTCAGGGAATTCACCGAGCTGGTCAGCTGGGACTCCATGCTGGACTTATCAATTTCATAGAGCACCTGGTCCTTTTCCACCTGGTCCCCCTCCTCAAAGCCGGCAGATAACACCTCGCCCTCCACCATGGAAGTGATGCTGTAGGTGTCCTTGGCCTTAAGGGTTCCTGAGGAAGACAGCTCTGAGGAAATGTCCCTGCGCTCCGCCGATGCCGTATTGTGGGACTGTGCCTGGGCAGTGGCTGCCTTTGCCTTCATGCCCTTAAGGGTCATGGCCGCGGCTGCGGCTGCTCCTATTATCAGCAGGATTACCAGGGGCTTTACCCATTTCTTTCTTCCCTTTCTGCCTTTTACTGCCTGTGCCGGGGTGCCGGGTGCTGCTTCCCTCTTATGTCTGCCCGTGGAAAGCTTAAAAAAGCGCAGGACGCCTTTCTTCTTTTCTTCCATACCGCACCTCACCCTTAATATTCTATGGCGTCAACTGCCGTATAGCTGCTGCCGCTCTTATTGCATACCATTACCACCTCATCCCCTACCTCTATGCCGCCGTAGATGGAAAAAAGGTACTGAAGCTCCGAAGAATTCAGATTGATGGTGAGATATCCGTCCTCGTCAATTCCATCCTCTCCAAAGTCCCCGTCCGAATTGTCGTCATCAATCTCCAGACGGATGGAGGTGGGCGTCATCACGTCCGTGGATTTATAATAAATGTTCTTGACCTCGCCCTTTAACAGCACATAGGCGTTGTTTCCCTCCGGATCATCGTCGTCCCATCCCCTGGTGGTATAGGCCCAGATGGTTTTGGACTTCACATTATAGTAGACAACGGCAAAGCCCGCATCCTGCTGGGATGCCTTCACTGCCTCCAGTGTGCTGGCTGTTCCGTTTAAAAACACATTGGCATTTTCCGATCCAAAGGGCACGGACTGGATTACGCTGAAGCCCTTGCGCACCAGTATGGGGCCTTTGCGCTCGTCGTCCAGGATGGTGATGGGATTGATTTCCCCGTCTGAGTTAAGCTCGCAGTCCAGAACAGCCCCGTATATTTCGCTGCTGTCCTTTTTCTTTGTCTTTAACAGGTTGTAAAACAGGTTCATGCAGTCTGTCTGGTTCAGCACTTCCTCCGGCTGGCGGTTCATCTCCTCGTTCAGCTCCAGATAGTTGAACTTGGAAATGCGCGAGGATGCCAGGTCCCCGGTAAAGTCCTCGTCCGAATACCCCAGCATGGTCAGCGCTGCCTTCACAGCGTCCTTATATGTAATATACTCCTCAGGCTTAAAGAGCCCTCCCAGGAAACCGGTCATCCATCCCTGGGAAGCCGCGATACGGATATAGACAGCATCCGGATGGGTACCCGGCACATCCGCGAACACGGACACGCTGGAAGAAGGCAGGTTTTCCCGGTAGCTGGAGGCATTCACCAGCATTCTGGCAAAATCCCCTCTGGTCACCTGTCCTGTGTAATCCGTCACATTCAGGATTCCGGTCAGGTTCACCACCTGTCTCCTCATGTCAAAGTTTGCAGACGATGTATTGGCTGCGGCAGTCACAGGCAGAGCCGAGGTCACTGCAGTAATGGCTGCCAGGGAACCGCACACATAACGGCAGGCTGCAAGTGGTCTTTTCATTGCTTTTGCTCCTCTCAAATCAATCGGTATTATCCTTTATTTTTTTATACTCTATCACAGTAATGTGTTCATTTTGTGATATGCGCGCAAAAAAAACGCAAAAACAGCCTGTGAATACACGGATGAATTCCGTTTTTCCACAGGCATTTTTTTCAGTTTTTCTTTCTCTCCTATTACATCAAAGGGGCAACGAGGCGCATGAGACGTCCCAGCTTCTTTCCCATCCAGCTGTAATTTTTACAGTCCTCCATCGTGATAAGACTGCATTTCTTAAGGGTCTCCTCAAAATCACGCTCCACGTCAAAGACCACCGGATTGCGGTAAATATAGGCCGCGCATTCAAAATGCAGGTAAAGGCTGCGGAAATCCAGGTTAATGGTGCCCACCACAGCCTTTTCGTCGTCGCTGACAAAAACCTTGGCGTGGACAAAGCCCGGCGTGTATTCGTAAATTTTCACGCCGGCTCTTGTGAGCTCCGGATAAAAGGTTCTGGCCAGCATGTAGGCATACTTTTTATCCGGAATATGCGGCATAATAAGCTTTACGTCAATCCCGCGTTTGGCGGCATAGCTCAGGGCATTGACCATCTCGTCGTCCAGAATCAGATAGGGCGTCATAATATGAACGTAGCTCCTGGCCTGGTTCAGTATATCCAGATAAACACGCTCTCCCACCTGCTCCCTGTCCATAGGGCAGGACGAAGCCGGAATGGTCTGTGGACTGGGGATGTTCATAGTCTTTGGGGACCGCATACTTCCCGTAATCCTCCGGTTGCCTCTCCGTCACATTCCACATCTGCAGGAACATCATGGTAAAGCTCTGTACCGCGTCTCCCTTCAGCATGATGGCCGTATCCTTCCAGTGGCCAAAGCGCACCTTGCGGTTGATGTACTCGTCCGCCAGATTTACACCGCCGGTAAAGGCCGTATGGCCGTCTATAACCACAATCTTCCTGTGATCCCTGTTATTCTGATAGGTGGACAGGGTTGGCTTTATAGGCGAAAACATCTTACAGCGGATTCCCTTTTTCTCCAGCACCCTGGGATAATGGTACGGAAGAAGCATGAGGCAGCACATGCCGTCATACATAACCCTGACCTCCACACCCTCCTTTACCTTCTCCTCCAGCACCTTCAGGATACTGTCCCACATGTATCCCCGCTCTACGATAAAATATTCCATGAAAATAAAATGCCGGGCCGCCTTAAGCTCCCTCATGAGAGCCTCAAACTTGTCCTCCCCCAGCGGAAAGTATTCCACATGGGTGTTGGCGTAGGCGGGATACCCCGCGTGATCCTTCATGTAATCAATCAGATGGCTGCTTCTCCTGCTGGCTTCCCTGATTCGCTCCTGTACTTCCCGGTCCTGCTTCAGGTAAGCAGCTGTGTCGCCTATGTTTTTTTTCAGACGCCGGGCCATAAGCTTTGTCTGGAACTGCATCTGCACAAATATATACAGCAGGACCCCGAACACCGGAATCACCAGAACCGGTACAATCCAGGCCATCTTAAAGCTGGAATTAATAGGTTCATTGAAAATATAAATGATGACTGCCGCGCTCAAAAGGATGGATATGGCGTATACAATGTGCATGTACTCTTCCAGCCACCGGAAGGCGCCAAACAGGATTCCCACCTGTATGGCCATAAACAGCACCACAAAGGCCGTCCTTCCAAATATAATCCGGAATAATCCCCTCAATTTCTTCATCCTGTCCCTTGTCTCCTCTCATGTAACAAATGATGTACTTTATCGTACAGCTTATCATACGGTTTATACAGCCCAAAAATCCCTGGTGAAAAACCGGCATCCGCCGACCTGATTCACCAGGGTTTATTCTCTGTCTTTATATGGCTGTTACAGCCTTCGGGGCGCCCGTGAAGATTCTGCTGTCCAAATCCGCAATGGTGACTTTCTCTAAATATGCCTGGCAGCACTGGTTCAGCTCTCCATAGAGCTCGTCCATGATTCCCGCCATGCCTGACGAAATGAGACAGGCCATATGCGGATTGCCGCTTTTCCAGGAGGCAGCCACAAAGGGGGTATCCAGAGCCTCAGCCACCATGGACAGGTTCACGTCCCTGCTGTCACGGTGGAACAGATAACCGCCGTCCACACCTTCCTTTGTTTTCACAAGATCCGCCTTTTTAAGCTTTGCCATGACCTTACGTATCCTGGCAGCATTGGTACAGACATTCGCTGCAAGACCTTCGCTGGAAAACACAGTTCCCTTGTGATTCAAAAAAACCAGCGCATGCACCGCAATGGTAAATTCACTTGTCACTTTTCCAATTCCCCTTTCCTATCTGCAACAGCCTGCTGCTGTCTTTCATTAAATCATACCATTTTTTTCAGAAAAATGCACTTATTTTTTATTTCATAAACCAATTCATAAGCCAGCTTACAAGCCGGCTCATGTACCAAAGGGCATTATGGCCTCCCCTTCTGCGGCAGCTTCTTCTGTCTGCCCTTCCCGGAGGTTTTCTCCCCCGTCCGTCTGGGGAAGCTCCTGCGATGGCGGCAGGGCGGCTGAATTGCGCTGTATCTTAGCGGGTTTTGCTTTATAGGTGCTGGTGTAAAGGAAGGTCTCTTCCTCCACCTGTCCATTTTTTGTACGGATGCGGTAGGACTTCCAGACCGAGCCCGGCTGGGCCTGCTCCACTATCTTTTCTTCCCCATAAGCCAGCTCAGGGTTTTCCTCGTAAACAGGCGCCGGCGGTTCCAGCTCCCTGATCTTTTCCGAGCGCATGGAAATGCGTTCATTCTCTTCCAGCAGGGGAAGGCCTACGATAGAAAGCTTCAGCTGTTTTCCGTCAAAGGAAGCCCTGAGGCCGATGGAAGTGTTCTGGGTGTTGACAAATTTAAGGTCCGGACCCGCATAGCCGTCAAAGCTCACCATGGCGTCCTGGCCCTTATCAATATAACCGGGCGCAAAACTGTGGAAATTCCGCTCCGTTGTCTTGTATCCTGAGTTGATAATAGCATGGTACAGCGTGGTGGAAACCTGGCACACGCCGCCGCCCGGTTCCTCTATGAGAACTCCGTTCCTGTAGGCGCCTGCGGGCTGGTATCCCTTTTCGCTGGTGCGGTTGCCTGTGGCCAGGTTAAAGGAGAATTCCTCTCCCGGCTTTAACACCACGCCGTCTATGGCGTCTGCCGCCAGCCGGATATTCTGGTTCCTGTTCTTGTTATCCGTGGTGGTGGTGGAAAAAGTCCCAATCACTTTGTACTGGTCCCTGGCCTGGGCAGCGGTCCGTTTGGGCGCGATGGAATCAAAGGGCGCCTCTGTCTCCGTCGTAAATTCGCCCTTTCTGACTGCCTCCATCAGTTCCTCCACCAGCTGCTCCTGCTTCAGGCTGCGCCCATACCGTTCCTCTGTATAGCGGTAGGTCTTAGTCTCCTTGTCAAAGGATTCCATCTGGGAATCCACTACCCCTCTGTCCCATCCCTGGGCCAGCTCTGCTGCCTGCTGCGCAAATGCCTGCTCCATCCGGCCATAATCCAGTTCATAGCTCTGGGGCTTATCCTTATCCCCGTGTTCTATGGTTTCAAGTATCTTCTCCAGCTGAGGGCCGGCCAAATCTTCCAGGGAAACACTCTCTTCCCCGTTTCTGATCCTCATATCCCAGCGGTATGTTTCCCTGACCCTGGACACGGCCTGTTCCATGGTAAGTCCTGACAGATTTAAGGTTCCTACCCGCACATCTTTCAGGAATTCCGTCTCCAAAGCCTCTGGCATCTGCGTGCTGTCCGGTGTCTCTATACTCACCTGAGTGCCTTTGGCCTCCCGCCCTTTTTCCCTGATTACGGCCGCTGCCCCGTAGACAATGACAGCAGCGGCCAGAGCTGACAGGATCCATGCCTTTTGGACCGTTACCCTTGTCCTTCTTTGGTATTTTCTTCTTATCGCTCTGGCTCTGCTTCTGTTCATCTTACTATCTCCGTTTTCCTTCCATTGTCTGTTCTATAATGTTCTTCATCATATCCTCGTTCAGCTGACCGCTGGCATAACCGAATACATTCCCGTCCCTGTCAATCATGAATGTGGTCGGGTAGGAATAAATGCCGTATGCGCTGAACAGCTCGCCCGTTGTATCCATAAGCACCGGATATGTGTATCCATTCTCATCCAGGAATTCCTTGATTCCTTCTTCTGACTTTTCATTTCCATATCCCGGTCCTGCCACTCCCAGTACGATAAGGGCGTCATCCCCCTCCGTATCATAGGTCTCATATATTTTCTGTATATCCGGCATCTCTGCCCGGCAGGGCGGACACCAGGTGGCCCAGAAGTTCAGGAATATGGTCTTTCCCTTGTAATCTGACAGGGAATGTGTATTGCCGTACTGGTCCTTAAGGGTAAAATCAATGGCCGGAAGCACTTCCTGCGCTCCTGCTTCGGCCTGGTCTGCCCCTTCTTCCCCGTCCCCGGCTGTTTCCTCCGGTGCATTGGCCTTATCTGCTTCCGTGGCTTCTGTCTCTGCCCCGGATTCGCTGTCAGCGGATTCCGGCTCAGTACCTGCCGTCATGGCCGGAGTTTTGTCTCCACCCTCTCCCGGCTCTTTGCTGCCCTGGACAGATGACTGGGTTTGGAATCTGGACAGATATCCTGTCACTGCGTTCATCCTTCCGGTAAACATCAGAAGGCCCATGAATATCATCAGAATGCCTCCCACCTTTACCGTGTATTTTACCACATTGCCATGGGTCTTAAAGAATTCCAGCAGGCTGGTGGTGAAAAGTCCCACTGCCAGGAACGGCAGCACGAATCCCAGGGTATAGACCCCAATCAGGCCAAAGGCCAATGCCTTTGTGCTGGCAGAGGCTGCCATCAGCAGGACGCTGGCCAGAGCCGGTCCCACGCAGGGCGTCCACGCAAAGCTGAAGGTAAATCCCATGATTAAGGCTGTTATCGGCGACATGGCCAGCATATCCAGCTTAAAAGGCAGCCTGTGCTCCTTTCCCATGGCTCCGCTCTTACCAAAAAATCCCAGCTGATAAAATCCAAAGAGCACCACCAGAATTCCTCCCACTCTGGCAAAGAGAAGCTGGTTGCTCTTAAAGAAGGTTCCCAATGTGGAGAACCCCAGTCCCAGGAGGAAGAATGCAAAGCTGACGCCGATGACGAAACAGAGGGTGTGAAGCATTACCTTGCTCCGCTCATAGTGCATGCGGCCGTCCTCACCGCGCTTGCCGGTTCCGCCGGAAAGATACCCGATGTATAAGGGTATGAGGGGCAGGACGCAGGGGGAGAAAAAGCTGACCAGTCCCTGTATGAATACCGTCAGAGCCGGTACACTGATATCTAATGAAAATCCCATAGGTGTGTCTCCTTTTTATGTTTTCTGTGTGATGTTTTTCCTGTGGTTTATATGTGCAGCATGGTATCTTTTTCTATAATGCTTTTTCTATAATGCCTTTTCTGTCATGCCTTGTTATCATACCGCAAACAAATCATTGAAGGCCTCGCTCATAGTGGGATGGGTGTAGATCGTATCCCTCAGCACCTGATACGGCACCTTTGCATCCATGGCCAGCTTAATCATATTAATCATCTCGTAGGATTCCTGACAGAACAGGTGGGCTCCCAGGATAAGTCCTGTCTCCTCATCAATGACTGCCTTTAACAGCCCGGCCGGCTGTTCCAGTACCTGAGCCTTTGGAATGGCCGCTGCCGCCAGCCTGGCCACCTTCACCTTATACCCCTTTTCCACTGCCTCTTTTTCACTTAAGCCCACTCTGGAGAAAGGCGGTATCAGGAAAACGCTGTAAGGCACTGCCCCTCTCTCCTTCAATGTATAGCTTCCATCCCCCAGGACCTTTGACTTTACGATTCTAAAGTCATCCAGGGAAATGTATGTAAACTGCAGACCGCCCCTCACATCGCCCATGGCATAGATATGGGGCGCCGTGGTGGTGAGGGAATCGTCTGTGACAATCCCGCCTCTGGGCCCAATCTCCACACCGGCTGCTTCCAGATTAAGTCCTGCTGTGTTGGGCCTGCGTCCGGTGGCTACCAGAACAGCCTCGGCTTCCAGCTTTTTAACTTCCTTTCCGTTATCCACTGCCACCAGAGCTTTGCCCTCGGCCTGCTCCAGAGCCTTGACCTTGACCCCGGTCATGACACGGATGCCCCTGGACTCCAGGGACTCCCTGACAGCTCCTGCAATTTCCTCATCCTCCCTGGGAAGGAATATATCTCCATCCTGAAGTATGGTCACTTTTGAACCAAAACTTGCATAGATGGAAGAAAATTCTACTCCAATGTAACCACCGCCGATAATAACCAGCCTGGAAGGAAGTTCGGTCAGGTTCAGCAGGCCTTCACTGGTATAAACATAAGGATTCCCTTTTAATCCCTCAATGGGCGGGATGAAGGCGGATGAGCCTGTGTTAATAAATATCTGCTCTCCTTCCACCTGGAAGGTCTTTCCGTCTTTCTCCACCTCCACCACATGAGGCGACTGGAAACTGGCGGTACCGTCAATTATTGTAATATTGGGATTGCTGTCCAGCTTCTGGTAGTTCTTTCCCCGAAGCCTGGCTGTCAGGTCTTCCTTCTGTTCCATGGCGGCTTTATAGGCGGCAGCCTTCTCCTCAAAGGAACCTCCCTTGGCAGCTGCCAGCCCTGCCCTATACACCAGTGATTTGGTAGGAATACATCCCACATTAATACAGGTGCCTCCGTACATCCTGTCAGACTTTTCAATAAGGGCCACTTTTTTGCCGGCCGCCCCAAGGGCTCCCGCCATTGTCTTTCCGCCTTTACCAAATCCAATTATAACTGCATCATATTTTGTCCTGTTCTCCATCATATTCTCCTCCATAGGAATTCTCCTTATCTATATGTAATATCAATTGTTACAGTTCTTACTGTAACTATACATGATACAGTTATCTTTGTCAAGCATTTTATTTTACTATTTTCCGGGTACTGTTGCAGGCAGGACGCATCCTGACGAATTTTTTAAGAGATCACAAAACAAAGGCAGTCCATATGGTGTTTGCAGAATACAATATGAAAGATGCATTTGTAACTATAAAAGGAGCCGATCCCCCTCACATCTATGTGTACCGTAAGCGGGCGGCTCCTTTTGTCAATTTCTTAATCTTCTAACGCCTGGCGGATATCCTCAATCACGTCATCGGCAGACTCCAGTCCCACGCTGAAGCGAATCATGGACGGGTCCACACCTGCCTCCACCAGCTGTTCGTCCGTAAGCTGACGGTGGGTATGGCTGGCCGGATGAAGAACGGCTGTCCTGGAATCAGCCACATGGGTTTCGATGGAGCACAGCTTCAGCTTATCCATGAACACGGAAGCTGCCTGACGCCCACCCTTTAAACCAAAGGAGATAACGCCGCAGGTACCCTTTGGCATGTATTTCTGAGCCAGCTCATAGTACTTATCCCCTGGAAGTCCCGGATATTTTACCCAGGCCACATCTTCCCTGGACTGAAGGTAGGAGGCCACCTTAAAGGCACTCTCACAGTGTCTCGGCACCCTTAAATGAAGGGTTTCCAGGCCAATATTAATCAGGAATGCATTCTGAGGGGACTGGATGGAACCCAAATCCCTCATAAGCTGGGCTGTGGCCTTCTGGATATAAGCCAGCCTGCCAAATTTCTGGGTATACACAATGCCGTGATATGACTCATCCGGCTCTGTCAGGCCCTTAAATTTGTCATGATGGGCCTCCCAGTCAAAATTTCCGCTGTCCACGATGCATCCGCCTACTGTGGCCGCATGGCCGTCCATATATTTTGTGGTGCTGTGCGTCACAATATCTGCGCCCCACTCAAAGGGACGGCAGTTAATGGGGGTTGCAAAGGTATTGTCCACAATCAGAGGTACACCATGGCTGTGCGCCAGACGGGCAAACTTCTCAAAATCAAGTACTGTCAGGGCAGGATTGGCAATGCTCTCTGCAAATACCACTTTGGTGTTAGGCCTGAACGCCTTTGCCAGTTCCGCCTCATCCGCATCCGGATTCACCAGAGTGCACTCCACTCCCATCTTGGGGAAGGTAACGGTAAACAGGTTGGTGGAACCGCCGTATATGGTGGAGGAGCTGATTACATGGTCTCCCGCCTGGCAGATATTCAATATAGCATAAAAGGTAGCTGCCTGTCCCGAAGAAGTGAGCATGGCCCCCACCCCGCCCTCCAGCTGGCAGATCTTTGATGCCACTGCGTCATTGGTGGGGTTGGCCAGCCTGGTATAAAAATAGCCGTTCTCCTCCAGGTCAAAAAGCCGTCCCATCTGCTCACTGGTGGTATATTTAAAGGTAGTGCTCTGGTATATGGGAAGCTGTCTGGGCTCGCCGTTCTTCGGCTCCCAGCCTCCCTGTATGCAGATTGTGTCTAATGATTGTTTGCTCATGTTTCCTGTGTCCTCCTTATGGTCAGGTTCTAAATGGTGATGAGATTATATTCCTTATTGCCAAGGCCCAGCTTCACAGCATGGTCAATACAGGTCTCCCAGTTGGTATCCGGGTGCGTATTGATGAAATGGTCATGGCTGTGATGATCCTGCTCCGCCAGAAAACTTCCGGCAAGCACGGGCTGGCTGTTTACCGCGTCCACACAGGCCATGTCCAGGGCTACCGGGTCAAATGAAGCAAACATACCCACGTTAGGCACAATGGGGGCGTCATTCTCCGAATGACAGTCACAGTTGGGGGATACGTCCACCACAAGACTCACATGGAAATTCGGACGTCCCTTCAGCACTGCCAGGGTGTACTCGGCAATCTTCCGGTTCAGTATATCATTGGCCTCGTCGCACATGGAGTCCACCGCATCCACGGGACAGGCTCCGATACAGCGGCCGCATCCAACACACTTGCTTGTATCAATGGAGGCTTTGCGTTCAAGGACCGTGATGGCGCTGTGGGCGCAGTTTCTCTGACAGGCGCCGCATCCGATACATTTATCTGTATGTACAAAGGGCTTACCGGCATTGTGCATCTCCATCTTGCCGGCCCTGGAGCCGCTTCCCATGCCCAGGTTCTTAAGTGTGCCTCCAAAACCGGTTGCCTCATGCCCCTTAAAGTGGGTCAGGGAAATGACAATGTCCGCGTCCATAATGGCCCGGCCAATCTTTGCCTCCTTCACGTACTCTCCGTCAATGGGAACCAGGGCTTCATCCGTTCCCTTGAGGCCGTCGGCAATAATCATATGACATCCTGTGGTAAAGGGATTATAGCCATTCTCATAAGCAGCGTCCAGGTGGTCCAATGCATTCTTCCTTCTTCCCACATAAAGGGTATTGCAGTCGGTCAGGAATACCCTGCCGCTTTGGGACCGGATTAAATCCACCAGGACCTTGGAGTAGTTGGCACGCAGGTAAGCCAGGTTTCCGGGCTCGCCAAAGTGAATCTTGATTGCAGTGTATTTGTTGTTAAAGTCAATATCCATCATGCCGGCTTTTTTTACCAGCCTCTCCAGCTTCTGCAGGAGATTTTCCGTAAGTGTAGTCCTCATGTTGGTGTAGTATACATTTGATACTGCCATGATGTCCTCCTTCTAAATCATTATCCCGTTTATTATACTTCAAACCCTGCATTTATTCAATCCTGTATGTGGGGACAAGGGCACCAAATTTTTTCGGGTGATCTTTTCCCGGGATTCTTCGTACAAGTTTTACCACGGCGCCACAATATCATCGGCACAAACAGAAAAAGGACCCTGCGTTAAAGCAGGGCCTTCTGTACAGCTTCATCGTGCCGTGATGATGGAACCGGTTATATTCCTTTCAGCTTTTTCCGGTAAATCAGATAGGAATACACACTTGGAATCAGGACCATTGCCATGAAAACCAGGAAGAACAGGTATGCCAGATGAAAGAATCCCATAATCAGCATCAGTATGCCACCTGCTGTCCATACATATCCCGCCAGGCGGTGGGTCCTGTTCCAGTTATCCTCATCAGCCAGGGTCCACGGAAGTTTGATTCCCATGGTATAATTCTGTTTGCATTTGGAAAAAGCTTTGGGGCTGCAATTTGCCTGCTGCCACAAACATCAATGCTATGGGGATGCTTATTACGCTTCCCACGTTGATTTCCATACCGATGCCGGACAGGACAATCACTAACTGGACCATCACCGCCAGCAGCACCACAAACCAGCGGGTAATCTGCTTCAGTTCCCTGGAACGGCTGATGTTTTCATGTTTGGGATCAATCCGGTAAATAATATTCACCAGGACTGCCATGAGAAACATAAAGGCCGGTATGCCGAAAGCAGCCATATTGCGGCTGGAGTAACCATCTGCCACATTGTCAAATCCCCAGTGGGTGGGAACCTGAGCCGGCAGGCGGTTATAAAAACAGATGGAAATGATAAAGGGCACAAGGGCCGTAAGCCAGTACATTATATCCCACTTGGAGATCTTCCTGTTATTTTTTTTCATGTTTGTCTTCCTCCATTAATGAATGCATCCAGGAAAGAACTTCCTGAAATACAGTGGTATTAAGCTCATAATAAATATATTTGCCCGATTTCCGGTCCTCTATAAGTCCCGCCTGCCTGAGTATGTTCAGGTGATGGGAAATAGTTGCTCCTGTTGTGTCAAAATGTTCCACAATCTGTCCCGCGGTCATGCTTCCCTGCTTTAACAGGTTAAGTATCTCGCGGCGGGTGGGGTCGGACAGGGCTTTGAATGTGTCACCGAAGGACATGGACAAAATTCCTCCTTTCGCTTTGCCTGCTTTTATGTATTTTTTATTGTGAGGCGGGGCGGCTGTATGGGCGGCTGCAAATCCGGCTTCTGCTCATTTAGATATTTATACGTTTAGACGTTTATCAAAATATCTAAATGTATAGTAACAAATTTTTCAGGATATGTCAAGAGGGAGGAAAGCATAATGCCCGCCGGACATCAGTCCCGGGCATATGTCTTTCCTCCCAAATAATCAGCAGCAGCCCTGCTGTCGTCTTATTTTTCCATTTCAACCGCCAGCTTCAGATTAGCCTTCTCATATTCATTGAACACGCCTGTGTCAAAGGAATCTGCGGGGTATTCCCCTGAATACCAGGTAAATGTGCTGAAAAAATCATTCCAGAAATCACTCTTGAAAATATATCCATGGCGGGCATAAATCTCGTTGCGGAATACCGCTGTCAGTTCCGGTCTCCAGCTAATCTGCTCCATTTCCTCCATGGAATAATATCTGGCATCGGAATCAAATACAGGAGTACCATAGTCATCAGGCACTGCCCCTGCAGGGTATATGCCTGTGCCGCCTTCCTCAACCTCCATTTTGTAAGCCGATATAACGTAATGCAGGGCTTCTGCCGTAGGGGCTTTTGCATCCTCTTTATAGGCGCCATGGTAATCCCATATGATTTCATTGGATAAAAACTGATATCCCTTGGACACCTGCTTCAGGGTTACAATGCTTTCCAGATTAAACTGGCTGTATCCGTCGGAAAGACACCGTATCCTGTATATCCCGCCATCCTTCTCGCCGCTGGGGCAGAAAAAACTTCTTATGTTGGTATCGCCGTGTTCCGCATAATACCGGTCATAGGGGGCCAGGTAAATCCACCCAATCCCTGTTTTCATCTGTTCCAGCGTCAGTCCGGTTTTCTCTGTGAGAAACTCGTTCATCTGCTCCGTACCCAGCCTCACCAGGTCTGTGTAAAGCTCCGGCTGTCCAACGGTTTTCAGGTACACTTCCCTTTCTTCCTCTGTTAACGGAGACTGTTCCAGGCCGGCTCCGGAATAAAACACTTCATTCAGGTTTATATATTCCGGGCTTTTGTAGTCTGACATAAGAAATCCGTAGTTGTCGATCCGGTTCAGATATTTTTCAAAACCGCGCAGCTCCTCTTGTGTCAAAACCCGCCTTGGTTCATCTTCCCAGGGTTGGTCTGCGTCATGATCCGGGACAGAGGAACTGTCCGGCTCCCCGTTGCCTTCCTGGCTGCCCAAGCTCTCCGGCTCCGCCTTACCTTCCTGGCTGCCAAAGCTGTCCGGTGCGCTGGTATTATCCTGCATACCATCATTCTCCGCGCCTGCCCGGGTATTATTTATATGACTCCCTGTATCTGCGCGGCATGCCGCCAGACTCAGCATTGCTGACAGGATAACCATGGCCAGCACGCCTTTTAGGCATATGGTTATGATACGCTGCTTTTTAATCCATTTCATGAAACATTGCCCTCCTTACTGCCTCTGCTCTCATCTTTTTTCTCGACCGACGCTGCCTTATAGGCCCGCTTTGCCTCATACATGGATTCGTCTGCATGTTTAAGCAGGCAGGCTGTATCAGTGCCGTCCTCAGGATAAAAGGCGTATCCGTCCGAAAAACGCACTTGTATGCGTTCTCCGTTATCCAGCTCCGCCGTACATGTTTCCATGGTTTTTCTAAGCCCGGCCTCATATTCCATCAATTGGTTTCGTGAACTGCATTTATATAGGAACAGCGCAAACTCGTCCCCGCTGAGACGGGCTGCAATGCAGTTATTCCAGCCGCAGCCTTTAAGCAGGCCCGCAATGGCTGTCAGATAACGGTCCCCATTTTCATGGCCGTACTTGTCATTGACCTGTTTCAGGTTATCCGCGTCGGCCATGAGCATCATGCCGTGCTCTAACTGCTCCGGCTCCCTGAGCAGCTGTTCCATATGGCGGTAAAATGCCCTTCTGTTGTACATGCCTGTCAACAGATCAATGTCCCGCTCCCGCTCAATCTGCTTCTTTTCCATAATATCATCTGTCACATCCGCAATCATGCCCAGCACACTGTTCTCCCGCTCAAAGGACTCCAGGCGTATATAGCGCAAATCAGCGCCTTCCAGCCGGTAGATTCTCTCTTCCCGCTCCACCGGACGGCTTCTCAGGGTATCCAGCTTTTGCTCGAATAAGCAGTGGTCTGCCAGAAGCTCCTCTGCTTCCTGGTCCTTAAGCCTGAGTATGCCTGCCAGACGGCTGGTCGCCATGACACGCTTCATATCCCGGTTATATTCATATACGCCTATGGGAACCCTGACCATCTCCAGAATTTTTGATATCTTGTTGGTGGTATCCAAAAGACTCTCTACCATTTTGTTGATTTGAAAGCTCAGTTCCCTGAATTCCGGCGTGCTGTCCACCTCTACCCTGGTGTCCAGATTTCCCCTGGTTATTTTTGCCAGCTTGTTGTGTATGGAGGATATTCCTTCCAGTATATAGCGGTCCATGTCTTTGGAGATAAAGGTGATCATCAGCAGGGACAGTCCGATGAGGTATGCTGCCACCATAAGGGTGCTTCTGTTTACCTCCCGGTACAGTGAGGCGCTGGTAGTGGACATACCTAGTATAACGGAATTGCTCTTTCCAAAGACACAGTAGCTGTCCTTCTGGTTTAACACTGCCCTGACTCCCCGGCTGGTGACGGACATCTGGTCCGGGTGAAGGCCTATATCCTGTATTTGTTTTCCCACCAGTGTTTCATCTGTGGAGCCCAGTATGGTTTCGCTCTCAGGATCTATGGCGTATACGGTGGAATCCTTTTCTGATGTAACCAGGGAGAATATGTAGGACAGCTCAGTCAGCTTCATGGAATCCAAAACCGTTGTCGGCTCTAAGCCTACCTGTATAATGCCCTTTCGGTCTTCACGCCAGACCGCCGCATACTGCATCAGCTTTCCCTCTGCTGTGTTGGGGGTTATGTCCTGGCACATCTGGAGATCATAGTTCTCTAACATTGGCAGGAAAAACTGCATTTGCTGGCCGGAGTTAAAGTTAAGGCCAAAATATTTGGGCTCGGATCCGGCGTATAGATTGCCTTTTGTGTCAAATAAGTGGAACTCGTCTACCTGCAGCAGGCGGGCTATCTTTTCCATTTCCTGCTGGTCTCCCGTAACCTGGGGACGGTCCTGCAGGATGTAGGCGATTGCTTTGGCCCGGATAAAACATTGCTCTTTCAGGTTTTCTCTTTCTTTTTCTGCCTCTTTTTCGTTTTGGTCCAGTATCTGGCCTACCTGCCAGAACATTTCCTGGGCGCTGGTATACATTTCGTTTTGGGCATTATGGATTTCTATGTAATAGTTGATGAGGAGGGTAGTCAGCATGGCTGTCAGGATTACGATGCATAGCCGCTTGCGGATAATCTGCTTCATTTGGGGGCGCCCTCCTTTTCTTTGGATGGTTGGGATTTGGGGGTGGTGGATGAGGGGGTGGGTGGGTG
>OASX01000944.1_pt1 | contig 17720 bp, 15 predicted proteins | sample 1516531 | NCBI WGS metagenome assembly OASX01 (sample SAMEA2579911, study PRJEB22360) | human gut metagenome | biome: human gut; feature: human-associated habitat; material: faeces | place: Denmark | collected 2008/2010
ATTGTCCGTGAAATTATGTCCACCTAGGAAGAGGAAGGCCCTGCCGATCTCCGACAGGCTCTCGACTTATACCGTAAAGTTCAGTCATCCGGCATAAGGGATGTCAGTAAGGAAATCCGGGAGATTGACGATTTACTGGATAAAAAATAAGCCCATGAGTTTGACAACGAGTTGTCAGCACGACTTCATCCGGCAACTCGTTTCTGTAAACACATAAACTAATCCAACACCCACAATTTTTTATTAATCACTTTGGTAAGAAGCTCGTCTTTTTCCAGATCCCAGTACGCCGTTGTCACTTTAACCTGACCAGGATGCTGCGGATCAGGTTGTAATAAATCGGCTGCCGTTGCAGTCTCCTGAATATTGAGATTTTTCATAAATCCCGGCATAACCCGAATCCACTGATATTGCTGGATATCAAAAACATAAACGACGCGTTCAGCACTGCTCCACCACTCCGGCGAGACAACAACGCGATCGCGCCCACTATTATCCAGCCCGGAAATCGTCTCAACATTACCTATAAGGCATTGCGTGATTATTATTGGAGAAACCCGGGGATCGCTACTCCACAAAGAACAATCACATTTACTGTATGGTAAACATGCTCCTCCCGTACGAGGATCGGCCTCGCGCATCCAGACATAACTTTTATTTTTACCGTCAAATTTGCCCCGCGCGACATCAGTATTTTTTTCTTTACTCTGATTTGCAAGCGTAATGCCGTCGGTTTCACTCACAATACGCCAGCCCTGGGCGCTTTTCGTGACCTGTATTTCCTGCGGATAATTTTGCTCATTTTCATATGTCAGGCCAGCGCGTTTAACAAAACTCACTAACACAATATTTTTATCCTCGTAAGAACGCTGGATATTTAATGTACTGACAATGGACTGGCAAAAATCGGTATTTTTTGCCAGGAACGCCTGTTCATTAGCAAGGACCTGCTGGGCGGAAAGTGATTGACCATACCACTCAACCTGCGGCATGTATAAGGACTGAGGCTGTGCGTTATCGCGTTTACTGAGAACATCATCCCAGCGTTCGACTAGCGATTCGATGGCTTGTAAATCTGCGGGAGGAAGAGTTTCAGACTCTCCCTCTGCTGCTGCGACGGTAAATGAATTACCGATAATAAGTAACAACAATGATACGCCAGTAAGAAACCTTCCCATGTCGATTTTCCTGAATGTATTCCATTACTCCCTATTCCAGCAGAAACGGACATCGACAGAAAACGCTACCGGCGTACGAAATCAGACTATTACGGCTCGAACGGGCGTCTCTGGAACTGGTCATGACCGCATTTCGGGCATAGCGTCAGCACTTCCGGTGTGTAGATAGGGAGATGGAAGTGGCATTTCTCGCAGACCAGATTCCCCAGCCCAACCACTTCCCCGCTGTGATAAACCCCGTGATGATTGAGATCCTGGAACACTTCGCGCCACTCCAGCTGCGTTTTATCAGTGATATCCGCCAGTTCCTGCCAAAGGCTTTCTTTAATCACCCGCATAAAAACGCTGTCGGATTCTTCCTTCAGGCTTTCTTCATAGCTCATAGCGAACTCTTCCAGGTCACGTCTGACGGCTCGCGTCAGTTCGTCGATCTCGGTTCGCGTTAACTCCCCTGTTTTTATTACTCGCTCTCGCGCCTGTTCTACCAGTGCGTCGATATCGCGCTCACCATTACGCAGACGCTCGCTTAATGACGCCACCAGTTCACGGTAATATTGAGCAACCTTGTTCATCATCTCATCTCCCGGGTCGTTAACTGACTATAATAATAGACTATTTTTCTTATCAATTTGCAATGTAGCCCACAGAATTTTATAAAACCATATAAAGATATAGAAATAAATATTTTACAGCGCATAATATTTATAAAATATCCCCCTTGTAAACATCAGGAGAATTAAGTTGCCCACACAAATCTCTTATACTCAAGACATAATATTGCCTAATGAACATGGATTACATGCCCGCCCGGCAACCGTCCTGGTAAAATTAATTAAAACATTCACCAGTGAAATTATGATATCTAATCTTAATGGCAGCGGTGATAACGTTAACGGGCGTAGCATGATGAAGGTTGTCGCACTGGGCGTTAAAAAAGGACACTGCATGCGTTTTACTGCTACAGGCGAAGATGCACAACAGGCTATTGAGACAATTGCTAAAGAAATCGAAAATGGATTGGGAGAATAAACAGATCTGCGGCCATCAATTAACGATGGCCGAAATATACTTATTTTATCCGCTCTTCGTCCGTTAACTTCTTCTTAAATATCAGGATTAACGCCGTTGATATTATTACACCAATTAATGTCGATAGTAAAAACAATATCGGATTTCCAACCACTGGCAGCACAAATACCCCACCATGTGGTGCCGGATATGTAGTATTGAATAGCATCGCCAGCGAACCCGCAATACCAGACCCAACCATTAGCGAGGGTAATATTACCAGCGGATTACTGGCTGCAAAGGGAATTGCCCCTTCAGCAATAAATGATAGCCCTAAGATATAATTAGCTTTTGCCGCTTCACATTGACTCTGGGTAAATTTATCGCGCGACAGCGTTGCCGCCAATGCCACCGCCAGCGATGGCACCATCCCACTGGCAACCGCTGCCGCCATTACATAATAATTGCCACTCGCCAGAACACCGACGCTAAAGAGATAGGCCGCCTTGTTAATGGGTCCCCCCAGATCCGCCGCCAGCATCGCACCAATAACAAAACCCAGCAGAATTTTATTTGCCGAACCAATATCATTAAGAAAATGTACGACTCCAGTGTTGATATAGCCCATTACGGGCCCAACAACCGCCACAGTAATGAAACCGACGATAAATACACTGAGCAACGGATAGAGTAAAACCGGTTTAATCCCTTCAAAGGATTTGGGTAATCCACGCAATCCATGACGTAGCAGTTTGATAGTGTAACCGGCAATAAAACCAGCCAGAATCGCGCCCAGAAAACCGCTCCCCCCCGTATTGGCCAGAAAACCACCGACCATACCGGGAGCAAAAGCAGGACGATCACTGATGGCGTAAGCGATATAACCGCTCATAACCGGAATAAATAAAGTAAATGCCGCTCCACCTACAGAACTGAGGATTTTGGCAAAGTAATTATAGCTGGGATCGTCAGGATTGGCTGAATTAATTCCCCAGAAAAAGGAGATCGCAATTAATATGCCGCCCGCCACCACAAATGGCAGCATATTAGATACGCCGTTCATCAACGAAGCATAAACACCAGGTGTTGCTGAAGGCGCATTCCCCGTTTTATCTTGTTCATCGGGCTGATAACACGGTGCGGATAATGCTGTTTTAATTAATATTTCTGGCTCTTTAATACCGCGAGAAACACTGGTATAACATAGCGGTTTTCCGGCAAAACGATCTATATTAACCTTGGTATCCGCTGCCACAATGACCGCTTCGGCCCGTTGAATATCTTCTGCCGTTAGCGCATTTTCTACGCCAACTGAACCATTAGTTTCTACTTTAATCTGATAGCCAAGTTTTACCGCCGCCTTTTCCAGATTTTCCGCAGCCATATAGGTATGGGCAATACCGGTCGGGCAGGCCGTTACCGCCACGATGAAACGGTTGGGTGGCGTATCTTCCACTGTAGATTTTTTGGCGTCTTCCTCTACGTCTTTATTTTTCAGCAGAATAACAATCTCTTTTTCATTCTGCGCCTGCATTAAAGCCAGACGTAGATCATCATCCATCAACCAGCGGCATAAGCGAGTTAAAATATTGAGATGGTCCGCTTCGGCATTTTCCGGTACTGCAATCATAAAGACAAGGTAAACAGGCTCATCATCCAGAGAATCCCAGGGAATACCGCTATCTGAACGTAAAAAAAGAATAACTGGTTTGCTGATCAATTTACTTTTTACATGCGGAATGGCGATGCCATCGCCAATTCCTGTGGTGGACAGCGCTTCGCGTTCATTTAATCCTCGAATAAATACATTGCTATCCTGATTTTCAATATAACCTTCAACCGCCATTTTATCGGCTAATTGATGAAAAAGCTCTTGTTTATCGCAGGGACTTTTATTGAGAATAATATGTGATGGTGACAACAAATCCTGGAGTGTCATTACGTGCGTCCTCGTTATTTTGATTTATCCCCCGGAGTTTTTTCTTATTGCCGGGGGGATATATTTATTTTCAGGAAACAACACTATTCCTTACCATGATAAATATGCTCTAACATCCGTTCTGCCGTCCGGGACCAACCATTCTGGACCACATAGTCTCCTAATTGCCTGTCCCAGTTGCCAAGTTCATTAAGTGGTAATAAAGGCAGATGCTTTAATTGCGGATAAATCACCACTTTGCCAGTAAAACGTCCTGCTTTTACTGCCTCCAGCCCGGATTTTGTCGCCATTAACCCACCAATTGCTGCGACGTTAAAATCGGGCAGAGCTTCATTGCGATTCATTTTTGCCAGTACCTGAAGTTGGTCAGCAACAGATGAACCACTACTGGCGGTAATACTGACATTACGAGATGCGACCCACCCTAAAGGTAACTTCCCGAACAGCCCATAACGAGTACCAGAAAACAGGATCAAGATGCCGTCATCGGCCAGAAACTCCACCACGGCATCAATCGGTTCAATACCGGGTGCACTAACGATAATATCCGTTGCACCATGCTCTCCCACTAATTCACGAAGCTGACCGCGAAAATCGACACAGTCCTGTAAGGCCAGATAATTCACCTCTATATCGCTGGCGGCGATAATGGCTGAAAAATCCTGCGCCATCTGGGCAAGGCGGGTACGCGTGTTGCCAGTGACAATAATTTTCGCAGGCGCGCACGGGCTTTTTAGCGCACGCTGCAAATGAATACGCCCCATCGTTCCACCGCCGCCTGAGATGATTAATACGCCGCCGGGATGATAATCGTAGCGGTATTTCTCTTCGCGGAAGGCGTCAGATAACCGGCGCTGCGAACTGCCGAGTAAATTCACTTTGTTGTAATGAATTTTGGCAACGTCCATCGCGACATATTTTTGCGGTTCGCTTTGCGGCAACCAACACAACAGGCCGTTAACGGCCATTCTTTCGCTGATAGCTGTCAACGTCGCGTCATCCGGGTTGCCGAGGATAATAATGTCATCGAATAGCGTTTCTGGCAGATCGCTGGTGAAAACCACCTCATCATTGGCTAACCCACTGATATATTCCTGATAAACCTCCGGTATGCCGACTACGATAATATCGCTGCTGACAAAAGGCATATCGAGGGTAAAGTTACGATTGATCCCGGTATCCAGCCAGATAAGCACGCGTCCATCGGGCTTCATTGATGGACGGGAATGTTGAACAAATGCCGCCTCTACGCAGGCCAGCGGTTCGGTCTGCGCGACCGCCGCATGACTCAAGCGCTCATCCACCGCAAACGCACAGCTACCGTGATCGGAACTAAATACTTCCTCCCCCAGCAGCAGATATTCCGCCATCCCGCCATTGACATTAACCCCAATACAGAAGCGTTCATTGTTGAGATAGACATCTGGCTGGACGCCTAATCGCATTCCTGTCGGCCACGCGTCGACCATTTCGCAGCCGGGTTTTACCACGGTTAGCGAAAGTTCATGCCCCAGAATGGCCGGATTTACACTGAAATCACGGCCCTTAAACAGCGGATAATCATTGCCCATCGAGATCATTTTGACGTCTGAGGCGCAAATGGCGAATGCGTCGACCCGCGCCAGTACTTCGCGCGGCCCCGGTCGGGGCATATTTAGCGTCGTCGGCAGGTTATTTACACCGAAAGAATTCATCCCGTGTCCGTGGAAAACCCAGCAATTATTTTTCTCTGGTATGTTCATTAACTTCTCCCCACGTTAAATTTCTGCAACACCTCGCCAACCTGTCGGCTGGCGACATACAGGTGATACAACGTTGATGCAGGAGATGCGGCCTTAATACGTTCACCGGTTTCGCTGATTTCATCGCAGTACAACCCGGCAGTTTCGTTCTCAATATACAGACGCAACATATCGGCAATATGCTGCTCCAGCGTCGGTAGCGCCGCCTGTCCGACAGTCAGGCAGTTGACGACATCGGCCTTAATACGTTCAGTCTGACACCAGAGGCGACTGGCGGCGCGATGACGGCTTTTATCTAAGTTGATTTCATTCATCACAGCTCCGGTCTGCGCGTTGTCGCCACAGCCGGCAATAAAATGCTGAAGCGCTGTTCGCCACTCCAGAGTGTTGACGCCGGACATCTTCTCATACGCGTACAGCAGCCAGGTCCATTCATGATGATGACCCGGATCGATATGCCGCGACTCCGGCAAATCAGGACGCCATCCCGATGCGAAAAACTCCACCAGGCAACGCTGTTGCTGGCTGAAAAAACGGCTAGTGAACAATCTGAAGAGCCTGTTCGCCTCTTGCTCCCAACGCGCATCGCCTGTCGCCGCCCACCATGACAGCATGGCCTCAAACAGGTGCATATGCGGGTTCTGACTGAGGAGTGTTGGACGTTCGGTATTCAGCGCATAACCGCCCTCTTCCAGCGTCAGGTGTTGCTGCATCCAGTCATGAAGACGCTCAGCCCGCTGGCGAATCTTAATATCGCCAGTCAACGCCCAGAGTTCAGAGAAAGCGAGCAACGCAAACGCCTGCTCGTAGGTATTCAGCTTTCCGGCTGTCGAATCGCTGCCATCAGAAAAGTAAAACGCCCCTTGCGCATTATGAAAATGCTGTAACCCCGTTTCCATAATACGATTAATGGTATCGCCCGCCGCAATCCATCCGGTGCGGGTAGCATGGGCAAAGACGTACAACTGCCTCGTCTGTACGCGGGCACGGATAATACCTGGCGCAACGGGAACGGTTTCAGCAAAGCACTGCTCGCCGTCGCGGTTCACCACGCCCTGTTGCAGAAAACATGGCAATGCATCGTGGCGCATCCAGTGGGTGAATTGTTGTGCTTGCTTTAGCATATTTTACCTCCCTGCTGACGCACGCTGGCGACAATCACGCCAATCTCAGTGCCGGAAGGAGAACGAATGCAATAGTTGTGCAGCGCCGCCGGAATAATGACAGTTTCGGCATAATGCACGACGAAAGGCGCAAATTGCCGATCCAGGCTTTCGATCAGTGCTTCCTGACCTTCAATCAAATTAAGCATCTGGAATTCGCCGCCAGTAGAGAGGTCCACAGATTGGCTGATCCAGTAGCGATGGGTGTCAATAAATTCCAGCTCGTGCAAACCGGTTCTTTCACAGCGGTAAGCCACATTTTCTTCCTGCACCGTGATGGTATTAAGCAGCTGCCGCTGGCACCATTCGGTATCGCGCTCTTCGCGAATCACCTGGCTGCCGTGCGCAAGGTGTACCGGGCGTGGGTGACCATCCAGGCCCAGACGCCCCCAGTCCCACAATTTGAAGGTGAAGATGTAGGGGGTGGCGGAGATTTCGAGGATCATCGCATCTTTGCCAGAACAGTGCACTGTTCCGGCTGGGATCAGCACGTGATCGTGTTTTTTCACCGGGAAACGGTTAACCAGAGCTTCAGCATCCAGCTCGCCAGTTTCCTGCGCCTGAGCGATGGCATCCACCAGCGTTTGCTTATTGATACCAGTTTTCAGCCCGAGATAAACGCTCGCATCCTCTCCCGCATCAAGGATGTAATAACTCTCATCCTGGGTGTAGTGCATGCCAAAATGTTGCTGAATATAGTCAGTGGAGGGATGAACCTGCAAACTCAGGTTGCCACCCGACATGGTGTCAAGGAAGTCGAAACGGATCGGGAATTCCGCGCCAAAACGGACATAGTTGCGCTCACCCAACAACGGGATAGGCCGCGCCAGTACCAGGTTTATCGATGGCATCGTCAACCGGACGCCATTGTAGTCAAGCGTCAGGCTGTTCTCTTCCGGCACGCCATCAAAGCACCAGGCGTAATTTTTCTCTGATGGCGGAAGTTCACAAACCTCCTCCATCCACTTGCCGCCCCATACGCCGGGGTCAAAGAACGGATTTAAGCGGAACGGTGTACACAAGCAAGCATCCAGCCCAGCCTGAAAAGCCGCCTGATCCACCATGACCACAGGTGTGCTCAGGCTGTCGAGCCAGAAATCCATGTTGTCAAAAAGCGAGCGTTTGTGGCGATCGGCAATTCGCCACTCCCAGAAAAAACCCTGTTTGTATTTTCGGAGGATGTCATCATCAGCGTTGTCAACCAGCCAGTTGCTGGAACCTGCACGCCAGTCAAGCTGACGCTGCCATCGCGGATAGTCAGCATAGATCAGCACATCGGGCGGCATCAGAAGCGCGGCTCCGGTCCCAATGACAACAACAATGCCCGGCTGGCTGACAATTTGCTGACGTTGTTCTGCTACGCGTTCCGCCAGAAGATAGTCTGACAACGTCGCACAACTCATCACTCCGAAAACCCGGTCATCTGTCAGGGTATCAGCCAGGCGGTTTTGCAGAGCGCTACCGCTGAGATAACACGCATCGACGTCAACCCAGTGAGCATGAGAAAACGTTTCATGCTGACACAAAGCCTGTTTAATTTGCTGTTTATCCACGCCTGGATAGCAATCAATGGTGACTATTTGCCGCTCTCCTGCCGGCAGGAACATTGCCAGGTGCGTTCTAATTTCCTGCCATCCCTGGTACGTCTGCACCTCGCCGGGAACATTGACAGCCGGAAATTTTTCATAGTTAGCAGTGTGTGAAAGATAGCTCATCCTGCCCCCTCAAAGTTAATCGATTAACCTTATCATGATGAGGACAGTATCGTTACCCGCCTGATATTGCAATATTGCTGAAAACAACACTAACTGCAAAAATCAATAAAAATCAAATAATTAATAAAATTCATATTATTTTTCATCTCTGGAATGTGAGGATTATCGCAAAATAACTATCACCTTATGACAAAAAACAGGTAAATCGAATAACCTCGATAAACACGTTATGGAGGAGTTGTGATGAAACCGATAGCAGTGCATTTTGGTGCGGGGGCATTAGGTCGAGGTCTTGTCGTTCCACTTTTGATTGAAAGCGGATTTGATGTGATAGCAATAGATAGCGACGAAAAATTACTCGCCAGTATCAGGGAACGTCAGGGTTATGACCTCCTGCTCACCGATACCAGAGAAACACAGCACATTCATCTGAGAGATATTCTCCATCCGGCAGATGAAAAGCTAACTGGATGGTTACAGCACGCCAGCGTTATCACTACCTCTGTCAGAAAAGAAAATTTGCATCGCATTGTAAAGCAACTCAAAAATGTGCCGCCCAAAACGCTAATTTGCTGTGAAAATATCGAATACAGCGGGCGCTTTTTTGCCGAACTGATGCAAGAAGGCGGCGTCAATCCTGACGGCTGGCGGTTGCCTGATTGCATGGTCGATCGTATTTGTTCTTCCTGCTGGCCTGCGTCGACGCTGATTGAAGCGGAGTCCTGGGGTACTGTCTGCATCCAGAAGCTGGAGGGTGCGACAACAGTGCAAAAATTTGAACAGGTTGAAAATATTACCCTACGATTTCAGGAAAAACGAATTCTGGTGAATACCTATGCTGACGGTATTAGTTTTCTGGGATTAGCGGCAGGAAAACAATATTTATATCAGGCGGCAGAAAGCGAGGAAATTCGTCTGGCGATGGACAACTACATGCAACTAATGAAACTCTATTTATGCCAGGAATGTCATCTTGACGCGAACTATCTCGAAAAGATGGCAGAAAAACATCGCCTGCGCTTATGTAATCCGCATATAAAACGTTCACTGGAGAGCGTCGCACGAAATTTCCTGCAAAAAATCGGCCCTACAGAAAGGTTTATTTATCCTCTGACGGTATTACAGCAGCGTGGGGTTGATATTCAGCCTGCGATCTCATTTCTAAATGTGCTAATTAATGGCTGGGCAAATGCGCAATCAGAACCGCAGCTGGCGCGACAGCAGGCACTTGCGAGTCTCAATGTTGCAGAAATTGTTGAGCGTCTGGAACAGGAAGAGCCCGCGTAAATATCGTAAGCATAGTCTTCTGAGAAGCGCTAAAATGCCCTTGACGTAATTTTATCGGCTTTGCTACCGTTTCCCCCTTGTTTGTGCGCCGTGCTAATGAATTTTCATCGCCCGGCGCCTTTGTGGGTATTTTAGCGGAGTAGCAGCATGGAAAAACGTGCCACAGTGTCAGATGTTGCCGCACTAGCAAAGGTCTCTTCGGCCACCGTTTCCAATGTGCTCAGCAATCGGGAAGGTAAAGTTTCAGCCAAAACCCGCCAACGCGTTCTCGAGGCCATAAAAAAACTGAATTACACTTATAATGAAAACGCAGCCACATTACGCAGTAATAAATCCAATATAATTGGGTTAGTGATCCACGATCTTAGTAATCCTTATTATACCGAATTAATTTCTAAAATTACCCGGCAGCTTGCCACATTAGGCTATGCAACTATCCTTGCGTGTTCTGATGAAAATCTCGAAAACCAACAAAGCTATCTGCATTTAATGAAAAGGCATAATGCAATAGCGGTGCTTCTTTGTCCGACCTGGGATACCACCGCACAACATCTCGACGACTGGTGCAAAGCAAGCCCAACGATTACCTTTTTACGGCCCGTCAGAAATAACAATAATGATTATATTGGTATCGATAATTATCAGGCGGCCTGGGATCTGACAAAGCAGTTAATTGATGATGGCCACCAACACATTGCTTTTATTGGCGGACGCCAGCACTCTCGCCTTCGCCATCAGCGGCTTCAGGGGTGGAAAGACGCACACCACGATTCCGGCATCAAATGGAAAGAGTCACGGATTCTGGAATGTGCATCCAGCATGACTGCTGGCGCCTCAACGACTACCCAGTTACTACAGCAAGACAGCGCAGTGACTGCCCTGGTTTGTTATCAGGATATCGTGGCATTTGGTGCGATGAATGCCCTGCAATTTGCCGGTAAAAAAGTCGGAGCTGAAATTGCCGTCACTGGATTTGATGGCCTTAGTGATGCTGAAGGCTGGCTTCCGTCATTAACCACTGCGGAAGTACAAATTACGGAACTGACGAACCAAATCGTCTCTCGTCTCCTTGAACGTCTGGAAAATAGGCTATCACCACCCACTACAACGCTGCTTCATGCCCATATTCACTGGCGTCACTCAACCCAAATGGCTTGAAGGATTTGATTTAATGTCCTGCGAAAGGCTGTTTTGGCGCGGACGTTTGGGCTATGCTATGCGGATCTGAAAAACCACCTCTAGCGCTACATTTGTAGCCGTATTGAAAACAGGACCACTGGCTGCCATGCAAGAGCAATACCGCCCGGAAGAGATAGAATCCAAAGTACAGCTTCACTGGGATGAGAAGCGCACATTTGAAGTAACCGAAGACGAGAGCAAAGAGAAGTATTACTGCCTGTCTATGCTTCCCTATCCTTCTGGTCGACTACACATGGGCCACGTTCGCAACTACACCATCGGTGACGTGATCGCCCGCTACCAGCGCATGCTGGGCAAAAACGTTCTTCAGCCAATCGGCTGGGACGCATTTGGTCTGCCTGCGGAAGGCGCAGCGGTGAAAAACAACACCGCGCCAGCACCGTGGACGTATGACAATATCGCGTATATGAAAAACCAGCTCAAAATGCTGGGCTTTGGTTATGACTGGAGCCGCGAGCTGGCAACCTGTACGCCGGAATACTACCGTTGGGAACAGAAGTTCTTCACCGAACTGTATAAAAAAGGTCTGGTGTATAAGAAGACTTCTGCGGTCAACTGGTGCCCTAACGACCAGACCGTACTGGCGAACGAGCAGGTTATCGACGGCTGCTGCTGGCGCTGCGATACCAAAGTTGAACGTAAAGAGATCCCACAGTGGTTTATCAAAATCACCGCTTACGCTGACGAGCTGCTCAACGATCTGGATAAACTGGATCACTGGCCAGACACCGTAAAAACCATGCAGCGTAACTGGATTGGTCGTTCCGAAGGTGTGGAAATCACTTTCAACGTTAACGACTATGACAACACGCTGACCGTTTATACGACCCGCCCGGACACCTTTATGGGCTGTACTTATCTGGCGGTAGCGGCAGGTCACCCACTGGCGCAGAAAGCGGCGGAAAATAATCCCGAACTGGCGGCCTTTATTGACGAATGCCGTAACACCAAAGTTGCCGAAGCAGAAATGGCGACGATGGAGAAAAAAGGCGTCGATACGGGCTTTAAAGCTGTTCACCCATTAACCGGCGAAGAAATTCCGGTTTGGGCAGCAAACTTCGTATTGATGGAATATGGCACCGGCGCAGTCATGGCGGTTCCGGGTCACGACCAGCGTGACTACGAATTTGCCTCTAAATACGGCCTGAACATCAAACCGGTTATCCTGGCGGCTGACGGTTCTGAACCAGATCTCTCCCAGCAGGCACTGACTGAAAAAGGCGTGCTGTTCAACTCTGGCGAGTTCAACGGTCTTGACCATGAGGCGGCCTTTAACGCCATTGCCGACAAACTGACTGCAATGGGCGTTGGCGAGCGTAAAGTGAACTACCGCCTGCGCGACTGGGGCGTATCCCGTCAGCGTTACTGGGGCGCGCCGATTCCGATGGTGACGCTGGAAGACGGTACTGTAATGCCGACTCCTGACGACCAGTTGCCGGTGATTCTGCCAGAAGACGTGGTGATGGACGGCATTACCAGCCCGATTAAAGCAGATCCAGAGTGGGCGAAAACCACCGTTAACGGAATGCCGGCACTGCGTGAAACCGACACTTTTGACACCTTTATGGAATCCTCCTGGTACTATGCACGCTACACTTGTCCAGAGTACAAAGAAGGAATGCTGGATTCCGACGCGGCTAACTACTGGCTGCCGGTTGATATCTATATTGGTGGTATTGAACACGCCATCATGCACCTGCTCTACTTCCGCTTCTTCCACAAACTGATGCGCGATGCGGGTATGGTGAACTCTGATGAACCCGCGAAACAGTTGCTGTGTCAGGGTATGGTGCTGGCAGATGCCTTCTACTACGTTGGCGAAAACGGCGAGCGTAACTGGGTATCGCCGAAAGACGCTATCGTTGAGCGCGACGAGAAAGGTCGTATCGTGAAAGCGAAAGACGCGGCAGGCCATGAGCTGGTGTATACCGGCATGAGCAAAATGTCCAAGTCGAAGAACAACGGTATCGACCCGCAGGAAATGGTTGAACGCTACGGCGCGGACACCGTTCGTCTGTTCATGATGTTCGCGTCTCCGGCAGATATGACTCTTGAATGGCAGGAGTCTGGCGTTGAAGGGGCTAACCGCTTCCTGAAACGTGTCTGGAAACTGGTTTACGAGCACACAACGAAAGGTGATGCTCCGGCGCTGAACGTTGATGCACTGACGGAAGATCAGAAAGCCCTGCGTCGCGATGTGCATAAAACAATCGCTAAAGTGACCGATGATATCGGCCGCCGTCAGACCTTCAACACCGCAATTGCGGCGATTATGGAGCTGATGAACAAACTGGCGAAAGCACCGACCGATAGTGAGCAAGATCGCGCACTGATGCAGGAAGCGCTGCTGGCGGTTGTCCGTATGCTTAACCCGTTCACGCCGCACATCTGCTTCACGCTGTGGCAGGAGTTGAAAGGCGAAGGCGATATCGATAACGCACCGTGGCCGGTTGCAGACGAGAAAGCGATGATCGAAGACTCCACGCTGGTGGTGGTGCAGGTTAACGGCAAAGTCCGCGCCAAAATCACCGTTCCGGTAGATGCAACGGAAGAACAGGTTCGCGAACGTGCTGGCCAGGAACATCTGGTAGCAAAATATCTTGATGGCGTTACCGTGCGTAAAGTGATTTACGTACCGGGTAAACTCCTCAATCTGGTCGTTGGCTAAGCGCGGGAGGAAGCGTGCGATATCTGGCAACATTGTTGTTATCTCTGGCGGTGTTAATCACCGCCGGGTGTGGCTGGCATCTGCGTGATACCACGCAGGTTCCTTCCACTATGAAGGTCATGATCCTGGACTCTGGCGACCCGAACGGGCCATTAAGCCGTGCAGTGCGTAATCAGTTACGCCTGAATGACGTTGAGCTGCTCGATAAAAGCACCATGCGTAAAGATGTACCATCGCTGCGTCTGGGCAAAGTGAGCATCGCGAAAGATACCGCCTCGGTATTCCGTAACGGTCAAACGGCAGAGTATCAGATGATCATGACGGTCAATGCGACGGTGCTGATCCCTGGTCGTGATATCTATCCGATTAGCGCCAAAGTCTTCCGTTCGTTCTTCGATAACCCACAAATGGCGTTGGCGAAAGATAACGAGCAGGACATGATCGTTAAAGAGATGTATGACCGTGCCGCCGAACAGCTAATTCGTAAGCTGCCAAGCATCCGTGCTGCAGATATCCGTTCCGACGAAGAGACATCAACAACGGAAACTGATACCACAGCAACGCCTGCGCGCGTCTCCACCACACTGGGTAACTGATGATTCGGTTGTACCCAGAACAACTCCGCGCACAGCTCAATGAAGGGCTGCGCGCGGCGTACCTTCTTCTTGGTAACGATCCCCTGTTGCTGCAGGAAAGCCAGGACGCTATACGTCAGGTTGCCGCCGCACAAGGATTCGAAGAGCACCACACTTTTACCATTGATCCCAACACCGACTGGAATGCGATTTTTTCGCTATGCCAGGCCATGAGCTTGTTCGCCAGTCGACAAACCCTGTTGCTGTTATTACCGGAAAATGGGCCAAATGCGGCGATCAATGAACAACTTCTCACGCTTACCGGACTGCTGCATGACGATCTTCTGTTGATCGTGCGCGGTAATAAATTGAGTAAAACGCAGGAAAACGCCGCCTGGTTCACCGCGCTTGTCAATCGTAGCGTACAGGTGACCTGTCAGACACCAGAGCAAGCCCAACTTCCTCGCTGGGTTGCAGCCCGGGCAAAACAGCTCAACTTAGAGCTGGATGATGCCGCGAATCAGGTGCTCTGCTACTGCTATGAAGGTAATCTGTTGGCGCTGGCACAGGCGCTGGAGCGTTTATCTCTACTCTGGCCAGACGGCAAACTGACGCTCCCGCGCGTTGAGCAAGCGGTGAATGATGCTGCACATTTCACCCCTTTTCATTGGGTTGATGCTTTGTTAATGGGCAAAAGTAAGCGCGCGTTGCATATTATTCAGCAACTGCGTCTGGAAGGTAGCGAACCGATTATTTTATTGCGCACGTTACAACGTGAACTGCTGCTGTTGGTTAACCTGAAACGCCAGTCTGCCCATACACCATTACGCACATTGTTTGATAAACATCGCGTTTGGCAGAACCGCCGGGGCATGATCGGTGAAGCGTTAAATCGCTTAAGTCAGCCGCAGTTACGTCAGGCCGTGCAACTCCTGACACGAATGGAACTCACCCTCAAACAAGATTACGGTCAGTCGGTGTGGGCAGAGCTGGAAGGGCTATCCCTCCTGTTATGCCATAAACCACTGGCAGACGTTTTTATCGACGGTTGATATGAAATCTTTACAGGCTCTGTTTGGCGGCACCTTCGATCCGGTGCACTATGGTCATCTTAAACCCGTAGAAACTCTGGCGAATCTGATTGGTCTGACGCGGGTAACGATTATCCCCAACAACGTCCCTCCACATCGGCCGCAACCGGAAGCGAACAGTGCGCAGCGAAAGCACATGCTTGAACTGGCTATTGCCGACAAACCGCTGTTTACCCTTGATGAACGGGAATTAAAACGTAATGCCCCGTCGTACACAGCACAAACGTTAAAAGAATGGCGACAGGAACAGGGGCCCGATACGCCGCTGGCGTTTATTATTGGTCAGGACTCTCTGCTGACATTTCCGACCTGGTACGAATACGAGACGATTCTCGACAATGCACATTTGATTGTCTGTCGGCGTCCTGGTTATCCGCTTGAAATGGCACAACCGCAGTACCAGCAGTGGCTGGAAGATCATTTAACGCACAACCCGGAAGAGTTGCATCTTCATCCTGCGGGGAAAATTTATCTCGCCGAAACGCCATGGTTTAACATTTCAGCAACAGTCATCCGCGAACGTCTGGAAAAAGGCGAACCGTGTGAAGATCTGTTGCCTGAATCAGTGCTGACTTATATCAACCAGCAAGGTTTATATCGCTGAATCGAGCGAGGCGGAGAGAACAATGCGACTGTGGTTAATTCGTCACGGCGAAACGCAAGCGAATGTCGATGGTCTGTACAGTGGTCATGCACCAACACCACTGACGGCACGCGGTATTGAGCAAGCGAAAAACCTGCATACTCTGCTGCGAAATGTTCCCTTTGATACCGTTTTGTGCAGTGAACTGGAGCGCGCGCAACATACCGCGCGGCTGGTTCTTGATTCCCGTCAGCTCTGCGTACAAACCATTCCTGAACTCAACGAAATGTTTTTTGGCGACTGGGAAATGCGGCACCATCGCGAGCTCATGCAAGAAGATTCCGAAAACTATAACGCCTGGTGCAATGACTGGCTGCATGCGGCCCCAACTAACGGTGAAAGTTTTCAGATGTTTGCGCAACGAGTGGAACGTTTTATCACCGCGCTTAGTGAATATCAGCAATACCGGAATATATTGGTCGTCAGTCATCAGGGAGTGCTGAGTCTGTTAATTGCCCGTTTACTGGGCATGCCAGCCGAGGCGATGTGGCATTTTCGTGTCGACCAGGGATGCTGGAGCGCCATTGATATCAATGATGCATTCGCTACTCTACGCGTCCTCAATAACCGAGCCATCTGGCGCGCCGATGAATGACTTTTCTGTTTTTTTACGGGTGAGCCGCAACGACCATTGACAGCCCCGGACAGGCTGATATTCTCCGCAGCCGGACTTTTTCCGTTACGCATGACGTTGTAGAAATTGTTTTACAAAAATGGCGATGCAATCTGCGGCGTGGGATGGGATGATAGCCCACTTTCAACAGCCGATTCGGCGACAATTGTCCCGAAATTGCCTCTGGTTCAGGTATACTGACAGACCATTTTTATCTTTTTGATTCACCCAGGGGGAAAACTTGCAGGGTAAAGCACTCCAGGATTTTGTTATTGACAAAATTGATGACCTCAAAGGTCAGGACATCATCGCCTTAGACGTTCAGGGTAAATCCAGTATCACTGATTGCATGATTATCTGTACGGGGACATCCAGCCGTCATGTGATGTCTATTGCTGATCATGTGGTTCAGGAGTCTCGCGCAGCGGGGCTGTTGCCGCTCGGCGTAGAAGGTGAAAACAGCGCCGACTGGATTGTCGTCGATCTGGGCGATGTGATTGTCCATGTTATGCAGGAAGAGAGCCGTCGCCTGTATGAGCTGGAAAAACTCTGGAGTTAATGCGTGAAGCTGCAACTTGTCGCCGTGGGAACGAAAATGCCGGACTGGGTACAAACCGGTTTTACCGAGTACCTGCGTCGTTTTCCGAAAGATATGCCTTTTGAGTTGATTGAAATTCCGGCCGGAAAACGCGGCAAGAACGCGGACATCAAGCGCATACTCGACAAAGAGGGTGAGCAGATGCTGGCTGCCGCAGGCAAAAACCGCATTGTCACCCTCGATATTCCAGGCAAGCCCTGGGATACGCCGCAGTTAGCCGCTGAGCTGGAACGCTGGAAGCTGGATGGTCGCGACGTCAGTCTACTGATTGGCGGGCCTGAAGGGTTGTCAGCGCCCGGC
>OASX01000949.1_pt1 | contig 17654 bp, 14 predicted proteins | sample 1516531 | NCBI WGS metagenome assembly OASX01 (sample SAMEA2579911, study PRJEB22360) | human gut metagenome | biome: human gut; feature: human-associated habitat; material: faeces | place: Denmark | collected 2008/2010
CAGAACGATCGTAAGATCGGTGTTATGGACCGAGATCAATCTTTTTTTTTCGGGCCAGAATTCGATATTATCGTTTATAATCCAATACATACGCAAATTTATAAATAGAATAAATCAATAGAAAATATAGAGTTTTATCAGTATATTATTATTCGTTCTATAAATATAGAACATTTTTTTATTCATATGATGAATTTAAATTATGTTGTTTATTTGCAACATTAAATGCTGATGTGATTAACATAATTTACATGTGTTGCAATAAGTGTTTATGTTTTTTGCCATTAGCTGAACAAGATAAAAAGATGAATACGAGTTAGCGCAACCTAATAAAAGTAACTTTATGTATAGGCGAAAATACGGACACACCATTAATGTCCGTATAACGACTATAGTAATATCATATTAATGGTGAATAGAATGAGAACGGATGAATAATTCGTTGATTTTACCTCCCATTCTCTTTTCAATACGTTGCTTATAAGCATAGATGCTGCGGATGTCCATATCGAGCGCTTCTGCGATTTGATATGGATTGTAGCCAGAGACCATATATCCCATGATAGTAAATTCCATCTGGGTCAATGTATTGCCTTTAGTAAATGATAAGTACCGACCAATAAACAACTGTCTTATCTTTTCATTAGCTACATCAAGTCCATCATCATTATATATGATAGCTGATATAGCGGGAGTATGTTTGCGCCAGTAATTAGCTAAAGATTGCATATTTCTGTCACTTACCAGGACGATCCCCATATTTGTACTGGAGAGATAATCAATCCAGTCTTTTTCTAAAAACAAGCGTAGGAAACTTACTGAAAAATCAACGAATATGTATCCACTTAATCTGGCGTTGTGATTTTTGCTTAATATGCCTTCAATCATACCACGATTGAAATATGAGCTCTCTTCCGGCCACATACAAAAACATGCATTTGCGCAATACTGCAAGCGTGGTGACTCTTCGGGCATTATTTGGCAATGCATTGAACAGCTATTGCACGTAAGACTTTTAAATCGGCTACACAGTCCCATGTTCAGAACCTCCCTATTCATATTCATAGATAATTTCATAGTTTCATTCGTTATTGCTGATGTCAATACGTGCAAAATTATTAACCTTTTAGAGAAATATCATGATTATTCTGTATTTCATATAATTCTCATTTTTTATCGGAAGCTGGAATTATCCGTATTTATATTTTGTTTTTTTTCACAGGCTTGGCTTTTATCTTGATTACGTATGCGCAAGGAGTCGGAAAACCACTTTATCTATTAAGAATATCTATATTGCAAATTGCTTTCGGATGATTAGACAATAACCGTTAAAACCTAAAGGTGCATCTTAAATGTTCTTATTTAAGATATTTACTGATCTGATTATGCTAATGGTCTGAAATCTAAGGAGGAAATCAATTCAGGAGATTCGGGATTTGCGGGGATTTAAAGAGAGTGGATGGTTCACTGTGCTTGCGTGTTGAACCATCCACTTCTGAATGTTAGCTAAAGAACATTACTGATACGCACAGAATGCCTACGATCAGCGTAATCAGATTCCCAATTGACCGACAGGGTTTCAGCGCAGGGATGAGATACGTTGAAAGTGTTGGCATGATAAACAGAATCATGGCAATGAGCGGACCACTTATCGCGTAAATCATTGAAATAGCATTCGGGTTGATACAGCAGATGATAAAGGTAATCAGCGATACCAACATAATGGATAGTGCGCGGTTAAATGACCGGCTTTTTTTAATCCCTACCTGTTGTAATGTTGTTTTGACAACTTCAGTTGCACCTTCAATAACACCAAAGTAGGTTCCCAAAAATGATTTAGACATCGCCACTACTGCAACAATAATCCCGGAAATTGATAGCCAGGTTGGGGCATTTGGCAGCATAGAGAGCGCCGAAAGAATGGTAACGCCTTCCTCTTTTGCCGTTTCGATATAAGAGGACGGTATTGATAACAGGCAGCTAAAGACGAAGAACAACACGCTTACGCAGATGATGAGATAAGCGACCTTCATAATTTTTTTGCATTTATCCATAGCGAGTTCGCCATATTTTTCACGTCTGTCGATAGCAAACGTAGAAATAATTGGCGTATGGCTAAAGGCGAAAACCATCACGGGAATCGATATCCATATCTGGTGAAGGGTATTCTGATTGAATTCAACCTGGGCAGTTAGTAAAGATGGTTGCCAACTACCGATAAGGTAGATAGAAAGAAATAAGAAATAAGCAATTAATGGGAATACTAAAAACCCCATTACCCGGATTGTTGCGTGGCGCCCCATCAGAAAGATGAGATTCAGGATCAACACCACGCCGAAACTAACCAGCATACGGATACGCAGGTCAATAGTCAGATGTTTTGCCAGTTGTTCCGTTAATGAGTTTGTGATTGCCACGGCATAAATTAGAACAACGACAAAGAATGCAATGAAATAGAGAGTGGTAATCAAATTACCGATCTTCTTCCCATAGTAGTGCGTTACCGCGCCTGTGATCCCTTCTCCTGCCGAAGTTTTCGAGGAAAGGATGAATTGACACAAGGCCTTATGTGGCCAATATGTTAAGGGCCAGGCGACCAGTGCAGTAATAAACAGGACTACGGCTCCTGCTGAACCTAACTGAATAGGGAGAAAGAGCGTTCCTGCGCCAACGGCAGTGCCGTAGAGCGCGAAGCTCCAGAGAGTTTCTTCTTTTGACCAAATCTTAGACATTATTTGAACGTATCATCTACAAATTAAATAAAATGGAGGGCAATTTACCATAAACCAGGTGAAACATGGGAGATTAACGCCATATCAACCCATGCATTCGTATGTTAGTAGATGCAAACCTTGCGTGCCAGTTGGCTATCTCCCCCCTCATTTCAGCGTATCTCCTTTGTGATAAAAATCACTTTTACCAAACAATTATCATAACTATTTTTAACAATCATTTACTATTGCACGGTTAATTCGTGCGAGGTTGTGATGAAAGATGTTGTGATTGTCGGGGCGTTACGAACACCTATTGGTTGCTTTCGCGGAGCGTTGGCGGGTCATTCCGCTGTGGAGCTTGGCAGCCTGGTTGTGAAAGCGTTATTAGAACGCACCGGTGTTGCTGCACATGTGGTGGATGAAGTGATTCTCGGGCAGGTCCTGACCGCCGGGGCAGGGCAAAATCCGGCACGACAGTCGGCTATTAAAGGTGGCCTTCCTAACAGTGTCTCGGCAATTACTATTAATGATGTTTGTGGTTCCGGGCTAAAAGCACTGCATCTCGCCACTCAGGCGATTCAGTGTGGCGAGGCTGATATTGTTATTGCCGGTGGCCAGGAAAATATGAGCCGCGCGCCACATGTCCTGACTGATAGTCGAACCGGCGCACACCTTGGTGATAGCCAACTGGTTGGTAGTCTTGTTCATGATGGTCTGTGGGACGCATTCAATGATTATCATATTGGCGTTACCGCTGAGAATCTGGCGCGCGAGTATGGTATCAGTCGTCAGTTGCAAGACGCTTATGCCCTTAGTTCACAACAAAAAGCGCGGGCGGCTATTGATGCCGGACGATTTAAGGATGAGATAGTCCCGGTCAGAACGCAAAACAATGGGCAGATACGGGTTGTTGATACCGATGAACAGCCTCGTGCTGACGCCAGTGTAGAAGGATTAGCCTGCTTAGATCCGTCATTTGATAGTCACGGTTCTGTTACTGCAGGAAATGCATCATCCATCAACGATGGCGCAGCAGCCGTTATGATGATGAGCGAAGTCAAAGCGCGAACGTTGAATTTACCTGTGCTGGCTCGTATTCGCGCATTTGCCAGTGTCGGCGTGGACCCCGCACTGATGGGCATTGCCCCCGTATATGCGACTCGTCGTTGTCTGGAACGTGCGGGTTGGCAACTGGCCGATGTCGATCTTATTGAAGCTAACGAAGCTTTTGCCGCGCAGGCGCTTTCCGTCGGTAAAATGCTCGAGTGGGATGAGCGCCGGGTTAATGTCAATGGTGGCGCCATTGCTCTCGGTCATCCAATTGGCGCTTCTGGCTGCCGTATTCTGGTTTCTCTGGTTCATGAAATGGTGAAACGCAATGCACGCAAAGGGTTGGCTACACTCTGCATTGGCGGTGGTCAGGGGGTGGCATTAACGATAGAACGCGATGAATAGCTCTGTATTTCTTTCCCGTCTGTTAAACGTCTGCTGTCATTAATTCATTTTATGATAATGGCTGGCTCGTTAATCTCCTTGATTTATTATTACAGCCCTGCCACTCAAAAACTGGCGGGGTTTTTGATTTTTTCGAATCAGCATAGTCCATACTGTAGCTATAAAATAATCCATATCTATGCTATTTCCGGCCTGACACCTGTATTAATCACGTATTTTTTTACCTGTGTTCTTACTCTGTGCTGGCAGGAAAAAATGGTTACTATCAATACGGAAATCAGCTTTAACACCGCGACCTCGACGTGATATGCGCCGCGTATTTTCGAAATGGCGGGAGAGAAGTTGAGAAATATCGGCGTCTGATTTTGCAGGCCGGATATGCTGTACATCCGACCTTTTTTCCGTTAATAGAGATCGGATTCGAGGCCGTTAAGGTGGTTGTTACGTTCCTTATTTTGCCTTGCTGCATTAACTCATATGTCAGGAGAAAGGAATGAAAACAATTGGTTTACTGGGCGGCATGAGCTGGGAATCCACAATCCCTTACTATCGTTTGATAAACGAGGGAATTAAGCAGCGGCTTGGTGGGCTTCATTCTGCGCAAGTGTTACTGCATAGCGTTGATTTTTATGAAATAGAAGAGTGTCAACGGCGCGGGGAATGGGATAAAACAGGCGATATTCTGGCCGGGGCGGCGCTTGGCCTACAGCGTGCGGGGGCAGAAGGTATCGTGTTATGTACTAATACGATGCATAAAGTGGCTAAGACGATTGAATCTCGTTGCTCGCTGCCTTTCTTACATATAGCGGATGCCACCGGGCGAGCGATTCGTCGGGCCGGAATGACACGCGTGGCGCTGTTGGGAACGCGCTACACCATGGAACAGGATTTTTATCGCGGACGGCTGGCGGAGCAATTTTCTATTAACTGCCTGGTGCCGGCTGCGGATGAACGGGAGAAAATTAATCAGATCATTTTTGAAGAACTGTGCCTCGGGCAATTCACCGAAGCATCACGCGCTTATTATGCGCAAGTGATTGCTCGCCTCGCAGAACAGGGAGCGCAGGGCGTTATTTTTGGCTGTACTGAAATAGGTTTACTGCTGCCGGAAGAGCGCAGTGTTCTGCCTGTGTTCGATACGACGGCAATCCATGCCGAAGATGCTGTGTCCTTTATGCTGTCGTAATGCTCTATAAAATAGCCTCAAGCGAGGCAACCAGTTTTGGTAAACCTGTTTGTAAGTGCTCACTAAATGTCTGAACCAGTGCTGATGACGGACGATGCAGGGGGCGAATCAGACTTACGGTGAAGGGAACTGCAATACTGAATCGCCGCACGACTAACCCACTTGCCGCATAATCCAGAGCAGTGAGTGGATTAACCACGGAAACTCCAGCACCTGCGCGAACCATTGCGCAGATTGACGCGGCGCTGTGGGTTTCCACTATCATTCGCCGTTTAACCTGATGTTCATTAAAGAGCTGATCCAGCAACTGGCGATAGCTGTCACTACGGGAAAGGCTGATGTAGTTCTCACCGTGGAAATCTTCCGGTGTTAATACTTCTTTTGCCGCCAGCGGATGACACGCCGGTAAAACACACACTTCATCTAATGACAGTAATTCGGTACGTTCTGTTCCCGCAGGCGTGTGTAGCGTCTCAGTGAGTCCTAAATCATGGCGTTGGGCTGAAAGCCACTCTTCAAGTAATGGTGATTCTTGCGGCACGATATTTAAGCTGACTTCAGGATAGCGAGCCAGAAACGGTTGCAGCAGCGGAGGTAAAAAAGACTGTGAAAATACTGGCAGGCAGGCAATAGAAAGCTCACATGACAGCAGCTCGCGCAGGCTTTCCGCAGCACTGACAATGCGATCCAGTCCGTACCATGAGCGCTGTACCTCTTCAAACAGGCGTAATCCTTGTACCGTGGGATGCAATCTTCCACGTACGCGCTCAAACAATTTCAGCCCGATGACTTTTTCAAAACGCGCCAGCTCACGGCTGACGGTTGGCTGTGAGGTGTGCAGTAGCTGTGCCGCTTCAGTCAGGCTTCCTGCTGTCATAACTGCATGAAAAATTTCAATATGACGTAAGTTAACGGCGGCCATCTGCATTCTCCTGCTATCCGATATTCCATATCATTTTTGCATAGACTCAACATAAAACGATATTTTTTATTCTTTTTATGATGTGGCGTAATCATAAAAAAGCATTTATTTGGAGTTTGCTATGCCACATTCACTGTTCAGTACTGATACCGATCTCACCGCTGAAAATCTGTTGCGCTTACCCGCAGAATTCGGCTGTCCGGTGTGGGTCTATGATGCACAAATTATTCGTCGACAGATTGCCGTTCTGAAACAGTTTGATGTGGTGCGCTTCGCTCAGAAAGCCTGTTCCAATATTCATATTTTGCGCTTAATGCGTGAACAGGGCGTGAAGGTGGATTCTGTTTCGTTGGGGGAAATCGAGCGCGCCCTGGCGGCAGGATATAACCCACAAACGCATCCTGACGACATTGTGTTTACCGCCGATGTTATTGATCAGGCGACGCTCGAGCGCGTTAGCGAACTGCAAATTCCGGTGAATGCTGGCTCTATTGATATGCTTGACCAACTTGGACAAGTGTCGCCAGGGCATCGTGTGTGGCTGCGCGTTAATCCGGGGTTTGGTCACGGCCATAGCCAAAAAACCAATACCGGTGGCGAAAACAGTAAGCACGGTATCTGGTATACCGATCTTCCGGCCGCTCTGGAAGTGATACAACGCCATCGTCTGCAACTGGTCGGCATTCATATGCACATCGGTTCCGGCGTCGATTATGCGCATCTGGAACAGGTGTGTGGCGCGATGGTGCGGCAGGTCATCGAATTTGGTCAGGATTTACAGGCTATTTCTGCTGGCGGTGGGCTATCCATTCCTTATCAACAGGGAGAAGAGGCGGTCGATACCGAACATTACTATGGCCTGTGGAACGCGGCGCGTGAGCAGATCGCCCGCCATTTGGGACATCATGTGAAACTGGAAATTGAACCAGGTCGGTTTCTGGTGGCGCAGTCTGGCGTACTGATAACCCAGGTACGGAGCGTCAAACAAATGGGCAGTCGCCGCTTTGTTCTGGTTGATGCGGGATTTAACGATCTGATGCGCCCGGCAATGTACGGCAGCTATCATCACATTAGTGCGCTGGCGGCAGATGGTCGTTCTTTTGAACATGCGCCAACGGTGGAAACTGTGGTTGCCGGGCCATTATGTGAATCGGGTGATGTCTTTACCCAGCAAGAAGGGGGCAAAGTCGAAACTCGCGCCTTGCCGGAGGTAAAAGCTGGCGATTATTTGGTTTTGCATGATACTGGCGCGTACGGCGCGTCAATGTCATCGAACTACAATAGCCGCCCGCTGCTACCGGAAGTTCTGTTTGATAACGGTCAGGCGAGGTTGATTCGCCGCCGCCAGACCATTGGTGAATTACTGGCGCTTGAGCTGCTTTAATCGTAGTTAGTCGCTGGATGCATGATGGATTGTATCCAGCGGCGGCGTTGAAACTGAATGACGACGCACCAGCGTCGGACTAAAAACGTTGGTGATTTCCGGGAGAGGGCGATTATCCGCCAGCGCCAATGCCAGTTCGGCAGCCTGAGTCGCCATCGTCACTATTGGGTAGCGTACGGTGGTCAAACGTGGGCGTACATAACGTGACACCAGCACATCGTCAAAACCAATCAACGAAATCTCACCCGGTACGTCAATCCCATTGTCATTGAGCACACCCATCGCCCCCGCCGCCATTGAATCGTTATAACAGGCTACTGCAGTGAAATTTCTGCCTCGTCCCAAAAGCTCGGTCATTGCCTGTTCGCCACCGCTTTCGTCTGGTTCGCCAAAAGTCACCAGCCGGTCATTGGCCGGAATACCGCTTTCGGCAAGAGCATCGTAATACCCCTGCAGGCGATCTTCGGCGTCAGAAATAGAGTGGTTAGAGCAGATATAACCAATGCGCGTATGGCCTTGTTGAATTAAGTGGCGAGTTGCCAGCCAGGCGCCGTAACGATCGTCCAGCGCAATACAGCGATTTTCAAAGCCGGGGAGGATGCGGTTGATCAATACCATGCCAGGCATTTGTTTCATCAATGAGGCTAAATCGGCATCCGGGATCATTTTGGCATGGACGACCAGCGCGGCACAGCGGTGGCGGATCAATTGTTCAATGGCCTGACGCTCTTTTTGTTCAGTGTGATAACCGTTGCCAATTAATAAGAAATTACCAGTATGGTAAGCCACCTGTTCGACCGCTTTCACCATCGCACCAAAAAACGGATCGGAAACATCACCAACGACCAGGCCAACTGTTTCGGTGGTCTGTTGCGCCAGCGCACGCGCGTTAGCGTTCGGGTGATAGCTTAGAGATTCCATCGCACTATGCACAGCCAGACGAGAAGCTTCGCTGGCTTTTGGAGAGTTATTAATGACACGGGAAACGGTGGCGACTGAAACGCCTGCCAGTCGGGCTACATCCTTTATGGTCGCCATGAAAATACCTTTGTGGGTAAACGCTTACATTCTGCCAGTGTTACGGAAAACGCTTGTCGGTTCAAGGGGCGTGGTACTTTCTGAATGGGAAGTGTGCGTGAAACGAGAATAAATAAGACAAAAAAGAGATTACAAACCTTTGGTTACACTTTGCGAAACGCTGTTGCGATTGACCGCTAGTGGCGTTTGGCTACGGATTGTTAAAGTGGTGGTCCCAGAGGTATTGATAGGTGAAGTCAACTTCGGGTTGAGCACATGAATTACACCAGCCTGCGCAGATGCGCAGGTTTTTTTTTGCTTGTCATCAATCTGTAACAGTAACCGATAATTTACACACCTGGTTGCATTTCCCTTAATTCCTTTGCGTTTTCTTGCTGGCGAAGAGTCTTCGCGCAGACCACAATCAAGATCCCAGAGGTATTGATTGGTGAGATTATTCGGTACGCTCTTCGTACCCTGTCTCTTGCACCAACCTGCGCGGATGCGCAGGTTTTTTTTCGCACCCAATTTACTGTCGCTCCCGTTCCCCTTCTCGTGTAATCTCCCCCCATTCGCTTTTACTGAATAATGAGCAAAGGGAGTTGGAATGCTTTTTAGCTTTTTCCGTAATTTGTGTCGTGTTTTGTACCGTGTTCGCGTTACCGGAGACACTGAGGCATTGAAAGACGAGCGAGTTCTCATCACGCCTAATCACGTCTCTTTTATCGACGGCGTTTTGCTGGCGCTGTTTTTACCCGTACGCCCGGTATTTGCCGTTTACACTTCTATTAGTCAGCAGTGGTATATGCGTTGGCTGAAGTCATTTATCGACTTTGTTCCTCTCGACCCGACGCAACCCATGGCGATTAAGCATCTGGTGCGCCTGGTTGAGCAGGGGCGTCCAGTGGTGATATTCCCGGAAGGGCGAATCACCACCACCGGCTCGCTGATGAAAATCTATGATGGCGCGGGTTTTATCGCGGCGAAGTCAGGCGCGACGGTCATTCCTGTGCGTATTGAAGGGGCGGAGCTTACTCACTTCAGTCGCCTGAAAGGTCTGGTTAAACGACGCTTATTTCCACGGATTCATCTGCATATTTTGCCGCCAACCCGGGTGCCGATGCCGGATGCGCCACGTGCCCGTGACCGCCGTAAAATCGCGGGAGAAATGTTGCACCAAATCATGATGGAAGCACGCATGGCGGTGCGTCCACGTGAAACACTGTATGAATCCTTGTTGGGGGCGATGTATCGTTTCGGCGCCGGGAAAAAGTGTGTTGAAGATGTCAACTTTACCCCAGATACCTATCGCAAATTGCTCACTAAAACATTGTTTGTTGGTCGCATCCTCGAAAAATATAGCGTTGAAGGGGAAAGAATCGGTTTAATGCTGCCCAATGCGGGCATTAGTGCGGCAGTGATTTTTGGGGCCATCGCCCGTCGCCGTATTCCGGCAATGATGAACTACACTGCCGGGGTAAAAGGGCTGAGCAGCGCAATTACTGCCGCTGAAATCAAAACTATCTTCACTTCCCGCCAGTTCCTCGACAAAGGCAAACTCTGGCATCTGCCGGAACAACTCACTCAGGTGCGTTGGGTCTATCTGGAAGATTTAAAAGCGGATGTCACTACGGCTGACAAAGTGTGGATCTTCGCACATCTGTTGATGCCGCGTCTGGCACAGGTAAAACAGCAGCCGGAAGAAGAGGCATTGATCCTCTTTACTTCAGGTTCAGAAGGCCATCCGAAAGGCGTCGTCCATAGCCATAAAAGTATTCTGGCGAACGTTGAGCAGATTAAAACCATCGCCGATTTCACCACTCATGACCGCTTTATGTCGGCGTTACCGCTGTTCCACTCTTTTGGGCTGACGGTGGGGCTGTTTACGCCGCTGTTGACTGGCGCAGAAGTGTTTCTTTACCCCAGTCCGCTGCATTACCGCATTGTACCGGAGCTGGTATATGACCGCAGTTGCACCGTGCTTTTTGGCACCTCGACATTCCTCGGTCACTACGCGCGCTTTGCCAATCCTTATGACTTCTATCGCCTACGCTATGTAGTGGCGGGTGCTGAAAAACTGCAAGAAAGCACTAAACAGCTTTGGCAGGATAAATTTGGCCTGCGCATCCTTGAAGGCTACGGCGTGACTGAATGTGCGCCAGTGGTGTCCATTAATGTGCCAATGGCGGCGAGGCCGGGCACTGTTGGACGTATTTTGCCGGGGATGGATGCGCGTCTGCTGGCGGTTCCTGGCATTGAAGAGGGCGGTCGCCTGCAACTGAAAGGGCCGAACATTATGAACGGCTACCTGCGGGTAGAGAAGCCTGGTGTACTGGAAGTGCCTACTGCCGAGAATGTTCGCGGCGAAATGGAGCGTGGCTGGTATGACACCGGTGATATCGTGCGCTTTGATGAGCAGGGCTTTGTGCAGATTCAGGGCCGCGCGAAACGCTTTGCCAAAATTGCAGGCGAAATGGTATCGCTGGAAATGGTGGAACAACTGGCGCTTAGTGTTTCGCCGGATAAAGTGCATGCTACGGCGATTAAGAGCGATATCAGCAAGGGCGAGGCGTTGGTACTGTTCACCACTGATAGCGAACTAACGCGCGATAAGCTGCAACAGTATGCCCGTAAGCATGGCGTGCCGGAGCTTGCCGTACCGCGTGACATTCGCTATCTGAAACAGATGCCATTATTGGGCAGCGGCAAACCTGACTTTGTCACGTTGAAAAGCTGGGTAGACGAAGCGGAACAACACGATGAGTGAGTCAGTACACACTAACACTTCGCTATGGTCGAAAGGGATGAAAGCGGTTATTGCGGCGCAGTTTCTCTCTGCGTTTGGCGATAACGCGTTGTTGTTTGCCACGCTGGCATTACTGAAAGCGCAGTTCTACCCGGAATGGAGTCAGCCCATTCTGCAAATGGTGTTTGTGGGTGCTTACATTCTTTTTGCGCCGTTTGTTGGCCAGATTGCCGATAGCTTTGCTAAAGGCCGGGTAATGATGTTTGCCAACGGCCTTAAATTGCTTGGCGCCGCCAGTATCTGTTTTGGCATCAATCCCTTTCTCGGTTATACGCTGGTGGGCGTTGGTGCGGCGGCTTATTCACCGGCGAAATACGGTATTCTCGGCGAATTAACCACCGGCAGTAAGTTAGTGAAAGCTAACGGTTTAATGGAGGCGTCTACTATTGCGGCGATTTTGCTCGGTTCTGTCGCCGGTGGTGTGCTGGCTGACTGGCATGTTCTGGTCGCTCTGGCGGCATGTGCGCTGGCTTATGGTGGAGCGGTCGTTGCCAATATCTATATTCCAAAACTGGCGGCGGCGCGTCCGGGTCAGTCGTGGAATCTCATTAACATGACTCGTAGCTTTCTGTATGCCAGCGCCTCGCTGTGGCGCAACGGTGAAACGCGTTTTTCGCTGGTAGGCACCAGTTTGTTCTGGGGGGCGGGCGTTACGTTGCGTTTCCTGCTGGTGCTGTGGGTGCCGGTGGCGCTGGGCATAACCGATAACGCCACGCCGACTTATCTCAATGCGATGGTCGCGATAGGTATTGTGGTCGGTGCAGGCGCGGCGGCAAAACTGGTTACGCTGGAAACCGTTTCGCGCTGTATGCCTGCCGGGATTTTAATTGGCGTGGTGGTACTGTTTTTCTCTCTGCAACATGAACTGCTGCCAGCCTATGCCTTGCTGATGCTGATTGGTGTGCTGGGCGGCTTTTTTGTTGTTCCGCTCAATGCATTATTACAAGAGCGGGGCAAAAAAAGCGTCGGGGCGGGGAATGCGATTGCAGTACAAAATCTTGGCGAAAACAGCGCCATGCTGCTGATGCTGGGGATTTATTCGCTGGCGGTATTGGCGGGTATTCCGGTTGTACCAATCGGTATTGGTTTCGGTGCGCTGTTTGCGCTGGCAATAACGGCGCTGTGGATCTGGCAACGCCGTCATTAAGCTTTCACCAGATGGTACATTCCGCCATCTGGTGAATGTCACATTCCCGAAGGGTGCATACCTTTCGGATACTTCACGCTGTATGAGAATGGCAGACTCACGTTCTCTTTGCCTGACAGTTTCAGCGTCCAGGACAGTTCACCCGTTTTCGCATCAAACTGCGCCTGACCATACTGCATTTTTTCCACCGTAATATCACTATTAGCACTGACTGGGATCTGGTCGAGCAGAGTGATATCCACCGCTTCGCCGTAGCTGTTCTTTACATTGAGGGTGTAACTGAAATTGCGCACCGCGCTGTCATTAAAGATAGATAACGCATTCTCTTTTTTGAGTACGGCTTTACGCTGAATAATCAGCTTGGGATCGCGGTTAAGCTGAATATCCAGCGACTTGCCATCTTCCGGCGGCTGTAAATAGCCCACGCCGGTACGATTGTTACCAAAGAAGATCTGACTTTCGCCGGGGATTAAATTTAACTGTTCCCACTCTTTAATTTGCACCTGGAGATAAGCGTCATTACTGATCTTCGGAATAGCAAAGAAGCGATATTCACCGCTGACCGATTCCTCTTTAATGACCACCGTGCGCGCGGTGTTATCGCTGTCGATTTGCCACGGCAGCGAAAGGGCATAGCGAACATTTTGCGCGGTGAAACTTTCTGGTCGCGCCGAAGCTGGCGCTGCCTGTGCGGCATACTTGCGCCCGGCTTGTCGCTCCCTTGATTTTTGCATCTCTGTCCCCAGGGCTTTCTGCAATTCTGATGCATCCTGGTCAGACGACTCTGGTGAATGCTGTTCCATTACGGGTGTTGCTGAAAGCGAGCCGCTTACACCACCATACTCTGGAACATCCACATACAGAGGTTCCAGGTGTGGCAGGGTGAGATGAGTATCAGGTTCATTTGTCGAGAGCACCATCCTGACGTTTTTCCATGCAAGCCCGGTGTACTGGCGAATGCTGGCCTTATAAACCAGACGAAGCGGTTGGTTGATGGCACTCGCGTGAACATCATAGAGCGGAGTCCATGCGGCATTTGGCGTCATATAGCGCACCACCGCTTTCGCCGTGACGGCTTGGGGGGTATAGACCTTAGCGATAATAACCTGCGGATCATCAGCAGCTTCTGAATCGCCGTTACTCATACTCTCGCGCTGCTCCAGCTTTTCAATTTCAAGCTGATTATCAGCAAGTTTCTGCGTCAACTCATTGTCGGCTCGTAATAATTCACCATTTTTCTCTTTCACCATTTGCAGATACTTGCCAACTTCGGCGGCACTTTTATTGGTTAATGTGCTATTTGCCTCTAATACCTTAATTTGAGCCGCGATATTGTTTTTCTCGGCGGTCAGTTTTGCCTGTTCCATCTTTGCTGCTTTTAACTGTTGCTGAATATCTGACGGCAGCGCATTTGGCTGTGTTTCCATTAGCGCGATACGTGAGGAAAGCACCGTCACTCCGTTATCGATAGAAATGGCGATGCTGTCGTCGGTTACCGAATTGGCAATATTAGTGAAAATAATTTCGCTTTCACCTGCCTGTAAGTTGAGTGTATCTTCACCTTGCAGGCTGGCACCATGCAGATAAACAGTGACGTCTTTAAGTGTTAGCGGTTGAGTTAACTGTGCCCCCCAGGCGGAGGACAGACACCCGGTAAGCAACATGGCGAGGGGAAAGGGTTTGAAAATCAACATGGTTATCCTTAACAATGGGTACAGACAATGGAACTCGCGCTGGAGTTAACGGAAAGAGTCTATTCCTCTTCAGCAGGAAAAGTGCGGCGAAATGCAGGGATTGTATTCTGAAAAATTGAGAAAAGAGACGCCTGGCGAAAAACGCCAGGCAAGGATGTTAAGGCGCCGGATAAGTATAAACCTGGTGTACAGCTTCAATTTCTGCCAATACTTCCTCGCTTAATTCCAGGTGTAAACTTTCGATGTTAGTTTTCAACTGTTCCATCGTCGTCGCACCCAGCAGGGTACTGGCAACAAATGGTTGACGGCGTACAAAAGCGAGCGCCATCTGAGCCGGATCCAGGCCATGACGTCTGGCGATATCAACATACGCCGCAACGGCTTTTTGCGTTTGTTCACCGCTGTAGCGGGTGAAGCGGCTAAAGAGCGTATTACGTGCGCCAGCGGGTTTTGCGCCGTTGAGATATTTTCCGGTCAGCGTACCAAAGCCAAGGCATGAATAGGCCAGCAGCTCGACCCCTTCATACTGGCTGACTTCCGCCAGCCCTACTTCGAAGCTGCGGTTTAACAGGCTATAGGGATTTTGAATCGTGACGATGCGCGGTAGATCATGTTTATCCGCCAGATGCAGGTAACGCATGACGCCAAATGCGGTTTCATTCGATACGCCGATATAGCGAATTTTCCCCGCCCGTTGGTACTCTGCTAATGCATCCAGCGTGTCGAGCAGAGAAACCGCAGGGGCAGAATCTGTCCAGCTATAGCCAAGTTTGCCAAAGCAGTTGGTTGAGCGCTGCGGCCAGTGCACCTGATAAAGATCGAGGTAATCAGTCTGTAGGCGCTTGAGGCTGTCATGCAGAGCTTCGCGGATATTCTTCCGGTCCAGAGCCTGATCCGGGCGAATACCCTTGTCATTATTGCGCGACGGTCCGCTCACTTTGGAGGCGATAATTAACTTTTCGCGACTGCCATGTTTTGCTAACCAGTTACCAACGTAGGTTTCGGTTAACCCCTGAGTTTCGGGGCGTGGCGGGACAGGGTACATCTCGGCGACGTCAATAAGGTTAATGCCCTGAGCAACGGCATAGTTGAGTTGTGCGTGGGCGTCGGCTTCGCTGTTCTGTTCACCAAACGTCATCGTGCCAAGCCCCAGCGTGCTGACTTCCAGCGAACTGTGGGGTATACGGTGATATTGCATAGCCGTTTCCTTTTTATAATCACGACATAAGGAATATAAAAATGGCAGAGGGAAGGGAAAAGGGAAAGCGAAAAATCTTAAGGCCAGCCAGATGCTGACCTTATTTGTTAACGTTCAATAATTTGCGAAATATCATCACGATTAATTTGCATAGCGTTACCTTGCTGATCGTGATAGCTCACCAGTCCGGTGTCATCATCAATTTCAGGCTTTCCATCGGTCAGGATCATTCGACCATCTTTGGTTGCCATAACATAATCACTGGAACACCCGGAAACGGCAAATGCCAGTCCGACTGCGGAAATCACAACTGCCCATTTTTTCATCCGGTTATCCTCATTAATCCCATCAATGATAATAGTCTGTTTATAATCCGACGCTATATATCTTGAAAGCAGGAAAATCTTAAACTGTGGGAATGAGGGGCAGGCGTTCGCTCTCCTGCAGGAGAGCGAACGGAATATCAGAGCGGATTCTTTTTATTGCGAATCAGGTTGAGACTTTCCACCGCAATCGAGAAGAACATGGCGAAATAGATGTAACCTTTTGGAACGTGGATATCGAAACTTTCCAGAATCAAGGTGAAGCCCACCAGAATCAGGAAAGAAAGCGCCAGCATTTTTACCGAAGGGTGGCGCTCGACAAAATCACCAATCGAACGTGCGGCGAACATCATTACACCCACAGCAATCACTACCGCCGCCATCATAATGAACAGATGATCTGACAGACCTACGGCAGTAATCACTGAGTCGAGGCTGAAAATAATATCCAGCAGCATAATCTGCACGATAGCGCCGAGGAACGAGGTGACGCGTGTTTTCATCCCTTCTTCTTCGCCTTCGATGGACTCGTGGATCTCCTTACTGGCTTTCCAGATAAGGAACAGGCCGCCCATCAGCAGAATTAAATCACGGGCGGAAATTTCCTGACTGAATATAGTAAAAAGCGGATTGGTCAATCGTGTTACCCAGGCGATCGACGCCAGCAGCGCCAGACGCATGACCATGGCTCCCGCCAGCCCAAGACGTCGTGCGTGACCGCGTTGCGCGGTGGGTAACTTTGAAACCACCAGAGAAAGGAAAATAATATTGTCGATCCCAAGTACGATCTCCAGCAGCGTCAGCGTACCGAGCGCAAGCCAGGCGTTAGGATCGGTTATCCATGCAAATAACATCTAAAAAGCCCTGCCAAAAAAATGAAGCGGTAATTATATGCCCGGAAAGCGGCAGGTCAAAGCGATGGCTACTGGATCAGAAAATGACGGGCCAGTAGCGCACTGGTGAAATTCTTCTTCAAATAAAAGCCGCGTGGCAGCGTCAGAATCCGTTCGCCCCGGGCACCAATGGCTTCGGTAAGCGCTTTCGCATTCGCTGCTTTCGGTCGTATCTGTAAATACTCCCCGTGACGAGCGGTAATCCGCTCAACCTGACCGAGAACAATCATATCCATTAATTCTTCCCAGTCTTCGCGTAGCTGTCGGTCTTCCTCTTCATTCGGGCTCCACAGCAACGGTGATCCAACGCGACGCTGCGCCAGCGGGATGCTGCGCTCGCCTTCAACCGGTATCCACAGTACGCGTTTGAGCTTGTGGCGTACGTGGCTGGTTTCCCAGGTCACCCCGCTATTACCCGTTAACGGGGCTACACAAACGAATGTTGTTTCCAGCGGACGACCAAGACTATCCACAGGGATAGTTTTAAGTTCCACGCCCAGAGCAGCAAAATCTTGCTCAGGTTTACTCCCTGCGCTGGCACCTAGCCAGATCTCCAGTAACACGCCAATCCAGCCTTTATCGCGTTTTAAATTCTCTGGTGTAACCAGCCCGGCAAGTGCTGCCAGTTCTCCCAATGTATAACCAGAAAGTTGCTGTGCTTGCGCTAACAACTGTTCTTCAGTTTCGGGAGGAGAGAGCAGTGGGCGAGGTTGGGACATGTCATGATACCTTGATTAAAAAACAAACAGCAATTATGTGCCGAATATTCGCAGTGTAACTTTTTCCACATGCGTTGTTCAATTCTCTGATTTATATTGCTTTTTAGGTTGCCGGTAATCGAGTTGCGCAACACTGCAATGGGTTTTCCAAATCTGGTCACTGAAAATAAACAGGATCTTACACCATGTTATCCAC
>OASX01000951.1_pt1 | contig 17647 bp, 17 predicted proteins | sample 1516531 | NCBI WGS metagenome assembly OASX01 (sample SAMEA2579911, study PRJEB22360) | human gut metagenome | biome: human gut; feature: human-associated habitat; material: faeces | place: Denmark | collected 2008/2010
CGTGGGGAAAAGCGTGCTGCTGGGGATGATCACCCGCCAGACCAAAGCCGATATTGTGGTGGTCGGGCTGATTGGCGAACGTGGGCGCGAAGTGAAAGAGTTTATCGACCACTCGCTGGGCGCGGACGGGCTGGCGAAGTCTATCGTCGTTGTCGCGCCTGCCGATGAATCGCCGCTGATGCGCCTGAAAGCCACCGAACTGTGTCACTCCATCGCCGCCTGGTTTCGCGACCGCGGGTATCACGTTTTACTGCTGGTGGATTCCCTCACGCGCTACGCGATGGCGCAGCGAGAAATTGCCCTCTCGCTCGGCGAACCGCCCGCCACTAAAGGCTATCCGCCATCGGCATTCGGCATGATCCCCAAACTGGTAGAAAGCGCAGGCAATAGCGAAAGCGCAGGATCGATGACTGCCATCTACACCGTGTTGGCGGAAGGCGACGATCAGCAAGATCCGATAGTCGACTGCGCCCGCGCAGTGTTGGACGGGCATATTGTATTAACCCGTAAACTGGCGGAAGCGGGGCACTATCCGGCCATTGATATCGGCCAGTCGATCAGCCGCTGCATGAACCAGGTCACCCGCCTGGAACATCAGCAATCCGCCCGCGCGCTAAAGCAAAACTACGCAGCGTATATGGAGATCAAACCGCTGATCCCGCTCGGTGGCTACGTGGCAGGCGCCGACGCCAGCGTCGACAAAGCGGTGAAAATGTTCCCGGCTATTGAGCGATTTTTGCGTCAGGAGATGCGCGAACCCGCCTCCCTCGAACTGGTGCAAAGTCGCCTGCAAACCCTCTTTCCCACAGCCAAAAAGGCAGAAGGGCAATAATCATGCGACAAATCATCGACACCCTCGCGCAATTGCAGCGCCTGCGGGATAAATCGGTCAAAGACAAAACCGTTGAACTGGCGAAACAGAAACAGATTTGCGCGGGCTATGACAACAATATCAAAGCATTAGGCTACCTGGTGGAGAAAACGTCTGCGGGCGCGGCGGCGTCGGTGGAATCGCTGAAAAACGTCAGCGGCTACAAAGGCACCCTGCGCAAGGTGATCGCCTGGCAGGAGCAGGAAAAAACGCTGGCCAACATCAAAGCCACGCGAATGCAGAAAAACCTGACGGCGGCGGCGTGCGAAGAGAAAGTGGTGGCCCTGACGCTGGACGACAAACGCCGCGAGCAGCAGGAAAACGCCACGGCGAAAGCGCAAAAAGCGGTGGACGATATCGCCGCTCAATGCTGGCTGCGGCACAAATTAGCGGAATAGCCATGAAAACGGTCATCACTTTCGGCACCTTCGATGTGTTTCACGTCGGTCATCTGCGCCTTTTGCAACGCGCTCGTATGCTGGGCGATCGGCTGCTGGTCGGCGTATCGTCCGACGCCTTAAATATCGCCAAAAAGGGCAGGGCACCGGTTTACCATCAGGATGACCGCATGGCGATTATCGCCGGGCTTGCGTGCGTGGATGGCGTATTTCTCGAAGAATCGCTGGAGCAGAAAGCGGAGTATCTGCGCGGCTACAGTGCGGATATTTTGGTGATGGGCGATGACTGGGTAGGGAAGTTTGACAGCTTCGCGTATATTTGTGAGGTGGTCTATTTCCCCCGCACGCCGTCGGTGTCGACGACGGGGATCATTGAGGTGATTAGGTGTAAATCAGCCACCTACTGATTTAATTCCCGCAGCAGTCTGGTATTGAGATACAGTTTTTCCCGGCCCACGCTCATCTCCTCCAGTACACCCGCTTCTGTCAATTGCTTAAGATAAGATGATGCTGTCTGTCGTTTGGCTATGTTGCGTTCGACAAGGTTTTCGATCCGGCAGTAGGGTTGGGCAAAAAGCGTCTGCACTAACTCATGGCTGTAGATTTTGGGCAGGTTCTCGCGGATATATTCCGTTGTTTCAGCAATCAATTGTCGAACAACTGATATCTTTGTCGTCGTCCATCGCGAGGTGTTTTCAACCGCCGCCAGCATAAATAAAATCCACGATTCCCAGTCTCCTTCTTCCGTCACTTGGCGCAGATGGTTGTAGTAAGCCGCGCGATTTTCAAGAATGAAACGCGACAGATACAGAATCGGCAGTGAAAGTAATTCAGACTGGATCAGATACAAGATATTCAGAATACGGCCCGTTCGTCCGTTACCGTCCGGGAAGGGATGGATGCATTCAAACTGATAGTGCGCGATGGCCATTTTTACCAGTGGATCTAAATCATCATCGCCATGAATAAACCGTTCCCAATTCGCCAGTAAGTTGCGGATAGCCTCTTCTCCAACGGGGGGCGTGTAGACGGTGTTATTATCCTGATCGCGTAATACAGTACCTGGTGTTTTACGGATATCGGTTTGTACTGCGCGTAGCTTTGTGCAGATAGCAATTGCGGTGTTAGTACAAAGCGGCCAGGCCTCGAGATGTGTAAAACCATCATTCAGGGCAGTGCGATAGCGCAACGCTTCTTTGGTCGCCGGATCGGCACCTTCTTCACGATCGGCATACTGAAACAGTCGATCGCTGGTGGTTACGATGTTTTCAATACGCGAAGAGTCCTTTGCTTCAAGCATCGGGAGAATGTTTATTAGTAGTCCCTGGTCAGGAAGTAACTCACCCGCCGTTTTCAGCTCTGCAATGGCAGCCCGCGCACTGATGCACGCTTTCAGAACGCTCCGTGTTTCTATGCGTTCTAAATCAGGGGGTAAACCCGGCAGATCGTTGTAGGGGATTTCTGGGTTCCATTTCATATGTTTAAAAAAACGCGTTTTATCGACATATAGTCATCATATGTCGCTGCCATAAACATGTCACTGTAATATGTTCAAAAAATCACGTTTTTTCGACATAACGCCAAAACGTGTCGATGGCATAAACATATCTCGGCGATATGTTTAAAAAATACATTTTATCGACATATACACTGTGATTCCCTTTCCGTGAATTGCGGTTGCATCGCCACTCAGTCAAATGCCGCGAGCAGCAAGAAAACATAAAAAGCGGTGGACGATATCGCGGTTCAGTGCTGCCTGTGGTACAAATTAGCGGAGTAGCCATGGAAATGGTCATCACTTTCGGCACCTTCGATGTGTTTCACGTCGGTCATCTGCGCCTTTTGCAACGCGCTCGTATGCTGGGCGATCGGCTGCTGGTCGGCGTATCGTCCGACGCCTTAAATATCGCCAAAAAGGGCAGGGCACCGGTTTACCATCAGGATGACCGCATGGCGATCATCGCCGGACTGGCGTGCGTGGATGGCGTATTTCTGGAGGAGTCGCTGGAGCAGAAAGCGGAGTATCTGCGGGGGTACAGTGCTGATATTTTGGTGATGGGCGATGACTGGGTAGGGAAGTTTGACAGCTTCGCGTTTATTTGTGAGGTGGTGTATTTCCCCCGCACTCCGTCGGTGTCGACGACGGGGATTATTGAGGTGATTAGGGGAAGTTTAATCATCTAATTTGCTTTATTTTATGCCTATTAAATCGATAAATGGTGCATGAAATAAACAACGGTATGAAAATAAGGAATATATAATAAATGATATAAAAGTACAAGTTGATAGTGGTATTCGGGAAAAAATGTAATGCCACATAATAAAATAAAAAAATATGAGATGGCAAAGGTCAGTAAGTAAATTAATGAAAGTTTGATGTTTTTATAAGAAAGAATCACCAAAGTCAATAGATTAATAGATATGACAAGCCAAAAATTAATTAGAATGATGTCCATAGTTCCTATTTCTGCGAGGTTTTATTTAATGCTTGAATATAGTCTCTGGCAAGGGCAAGCTTACGAAATTTTGTCCTCCTTAATTATGTAAGGAGTATTTGATCATGTATAAGCAATGAAAAACAGCTTTAGGTAATAAGGAATATCTCAATTATTGAACATTTAGTGCTAATTATTTAGTATAAAAATGTACTTCTGATGATCTTTCCCTGCTGACTCGATTTAGACAAAATATTCACAAATGATTAATATTATCCAAGGCAAGATTATAGATTAAATATATGTTAGTTTTGTCATCAAATGTGTTGTTGCAAGTAATATTGAATGGGGGTTATGTGGTTTTTCAGCATTTATCTGAGGGGATTGATGTAATCAATTTCTCTACCCATACATGTAACGCTAATACGCTCTATCCCTTGCATATTTTCCCTCCATGTAAGTTCTACAACCCTACCATCTTTCATAAATATAGATTGTCTACGATACCCTCTGAGAATATCAGCATTAGTCAAATATGTCATCTCAAAGCCATAATTTTTTGATTGATTTCGGCGTAACACTGTCAATATCGAGATTGAAGACTGCGGGACATAACCATTTATCCTGGCCGTCCAAGGGATACTCAAATATGGCATTAAATAAATACCAACGTGATTTATCAGTTGTATCCGGATATGATAGTCGGAATGAGGATGTTTTAGTGTTAATGAAAGTGAATAACCAGGTATAGTAATCTTGTGCCCTGCAACATCCTTTTCTGATAATATGTATTTCTCAGGAATATTAAAAATATTCGCTAAGCTATAGAGTCAGTCAATAATATTTCTTCTGCCCACTCTTGAGTATATCGCATCAGAGAGAGAAGCATAAGGTTTAATCACATCGCCTTTCATCATTTTCCTCCAATCTTAGGGTTTCCTGGTATATCAACCCGAGTCCAGTGCTGACCATCAAACCATGCAATATCTCTGTTGCCGATAGACCATAATACACCATCTTTTACACTCAACTTGTGAGTATCCCTTAAATCAATATCGAGATCAGTATGATAGCTCTTAACAATGTTCGTTAAAGGATCTAATGTAAACATCCCCTTATTGGATGCTAGATAAAAAGAATTACCGAAGTACACTATATTTATTAATATCATTCACTGTGGATATATCCTTAAATCCATCTTTATAATTACCGATGAGAATAGTACCATTATCTCCTACAACATATATAACATCTTCTGATTTTATACAAATTTTTGTTAGTTTTTCATTATCGACATTGTGATGGGGATGACTCCATTGTTGACCATTATAATGGTATAACGCCCCCTTATATCCTACTGCATAAATATCATTTTCAGATAGCCCATCAATATCGGAAAGAAAAGTCCAGTTTTCTGGTGAAAGCTCCTGAAGTATGCCATGGTCTATATGCTCCCAGTTTCCTGTACTTGAACGACGATACACTTGGTTATTATCACCGCAAACATATAAATGTTGACCAATTTCTTTTATACACATAACGTAGCCATAATTTTTTGACCATGATTGATAGAGGCCCGCATCTAATATAAATTCATTCACGCTGGTTTTGTTTGGTGTGTAAAATTCAACTTGACCTTCTCGATCAAGAATAACATAAACTCTGTCGTTAGAAGAATTTGTTTTAATAGACATACACAGACTTGTAGCATACCAAAAACGATGCATTCCCCCCCAGCCAACATCTTTTTTATAACATCCTATTTGTGAATAGTCACTTTCCCATGGATCTCGATCATAATCTGGGAATGATATAACTCTAATTATATCTTTTGTTGCAGCTATACCGTTTGAGATATTAAAACCATGGTTTAAATCACTCATTAACACTTCTCCCCATAAGATTACAGGTATCTTTTATACCATTTGGGTGTTTCGATGTTCTTACTAATGTATCCCCATTAAGCTTGAACTTATTTTGATGATATTCTCGTAACTGCATGGCAAGATTACGAAAGCCCGCATTTCGCAAGGATTGACGTGAGGTCGTATCTGTCCACTGCTACTATTCTTAATTTTTGACTAACTACGGCAGATTGTGTGTCGGAACATGGAACGCTCGCCTGTACTACGAATGGAATGAAACCAAAGAGAGATAGCACTGTTTTTAAATGATTCATGTGTGAATTTTCTGGAATGGTTTTGTGTTTGTTGACAAGGGGGAAAACCTGAACTAGTTACCAGAGTCGGATTACGAAGACCCGTAGCCCTAAAGGATTTAAGAAATGTATTCATCCTTACGCATTGCAGTATCAATCATATCGGGAATGGCCGTTAATTTTGAATGATCTATTCCAGATAATTCAACAGCCCATGATATTGGCACATAACCTGACATATGTTCATAGGAACGACAAGATCCACACCATTCCCAATAACTCCCTGGTCCTTTATACATAATCCCTCCTAATAAGCATGGTTGTGTTTTTACCAGAGAATAATAGCGATATAATTCCGTATCACCACATACTGGACAAGCAGTTGATAAATGCATCCCTTCTCCGGGAGTAACATTATTATAAATTTCCCTCCATCTATCCGTGTATTCGGTTGGAATACCACTCCATTGTTTTTTCTGCATAATATTATCTCTCCCATTTATCCAATCATCTGAGGCATTATCTGACCATAGACAAACCCCTTACTTAATTTTCTACACCTTTACTCCGTATTCCCTTAAAAATCTATCTTATAACCAGATTTTTGCGGCCCCGGATAACCAATAGCTCAGCAAAATTGAGGCATGTCATATCAGAAATGCTACCGCCCTTCCGTTTCATATTACGCGGACCTGTAGCCCGCGAAGTGCTACAACCACTTCGCGGATGAGGTATGTTGCTGCCAATATGAATAAAAAAGAATGGTTATAGTGGGAAGAAGGGCGCTTTTCGGAATCTATAAAGACAACTCTCCTCACGCTCAAAAATGTGCAACTTTTACCGATTCACCTGTCATGAGGAGATATCTTTAAAATCAAAGGGTAGGCAAGTGCGCTGTTTATGCCGGATGCGGCGTAAACGCCTTATCCGGCCTACAAATTGCCACGAATTCACTATATTGCAAGGGCGTGTAGGCCTGATAAGCGTAGCGCATCAGGCACTTTTGCGGTTTACCCCAGCGCCTCCACAATCACCATTGCCGCTCGTTCTCCCGCCTTGCCATCCATAAACGCATCGCAATAGTGATGACGAATCTCCGTAAGCCGCGCCTGCACCGCACCCCAGTCAAACGCTTCTGACAATAAGTAACGTAGCTCTGCCATGTCATGAGCCACCGGCAATATTTCGCGGATTCGCTGGTCGGCGCTTTCGGGCGTGGAGTAGCTTTTCTCTCCGTCGAGCAGTTCTGCCATGCCCGGAAAGTCGAGCAGGATCACCCGCTTATCAACGTGAATAGCATCGAAAATAAAGCCGCTGTTATCGGTGAGCACGTAATCGGCCTTTGCCAGTAGTGCCTGCGTGTGGTGGGCAGAGTCGATGCGCTGTTTTAAATGCCTGCGTGCCAGGGCCAGCGATGCGGCTTCTTCCGGGCGCGAGCAGGTGCCGTGGTGCAGTTTGCAAATCAGGTTTACATCACTGTTTAAACGACCCAATTTTTCTGCCCAATGCGGCAGGGAGCTTAATGCGCCAAACGTGGGGGCGTAGAGCAGCATAGGTTTACGCTCATCCAGTTTGATATTGTCCGGTATAGTGCGGTCAAACGTGCCGTTATGCCAGGTGTCGAAGCGCGGGTTGCCAACCACTTTTGCATTGCCGAAATGCGCCAGCGCCTGCTGGCTGTAGTGGCTGTAACACAAAATGCGCTGATAAAAACCGTTCCAGTCGGCGTGGTTCCACGCTTCTTTGGCTAAGCCATACATGACGCGGATGTTCACCGCAGCCAGGCCATTGAGTGCGGGCGTGTAATAAGGGCTGACCAGGCATTTCACTCGCTGACCGTGTGCCTGCATTACCGATAAGCGCATTCCTTTGAGCTGCGGATTGTCGATGCTGCTTAGCATCGTCAGCATCTCATCCAGAAAAGGTTTAAACACGCGGTCGTTGATGACCAACGTGCAACTCTGCCCCTGCGCCTGTAAGGCGGTGATAATCGGGCGATACAGCGTGTAGTGGAAGGCGGTTTCCATAAAAAAGCCGATGGTGTCGGCGATGGGTAACGCAGATGGCGTTGTCGTTATCGGTAGCTTATTGAAATAGTGACTAATATTGTCAGTCTCTTTTTTCTCGATATCACTAAAGCCTGGTCGCTGGTAACAAAGACTCGGGTAACAGGCCAGCCATTTGTCGGCGCGCAGTAGCGGCTGGCGTGTTTAACCTTTTGCGGCCGCGAGGTAGCGCCTGCCAGCAGGCTTCCAGCGATGGGGCATCGTTGCTCATCTGCCTCGCCAGTCGTTCGTAATAACCGCTATTAACCAGATACGCACATACGTGGCGGCAGTCCCGCGTGTGCGCCAGCCCCGGTAAACTTTTCAGCGTCGTCCCCTGCGAAATTCCGCCACCGAGGAGAATCACCTGCCAGGGGATTTTCGCCAGGCTGGCGAGCAGCGTGTTCAGCACCTGAATATGTTTCTCCTGCTTGAGAATGACCGCGTCATCTTCCAGTAACAGATAGTTTTTCCAGCCGTGCTGTTGTGCAAGGCGCAACGCCTGTCGATGCGACAGGAGACGCCCCCGTTGACCGTTTTCATCCTCACAGGCGGCAAGACGGGTGATCTTTTCAGGCGGAATATGCAGCAATGCCAGTTCTTCATGGATCTGCTGTAAGCGATCCGGGCGTTTATCCAGATTCAGCAGAACGATCTGATCGATCGCCTGATGGTGGATCGCCTGATGATGAGTGGCGTTATGCAGACTCAGATAAGCATTGCGTAGCAGCGGATCGCGGACGATATCCGTAAGCGCCGCGTTTACTGGCGTGCTGGCCCCGAGAATAAAGTCTTTATCAAAGGTGTTGTGGCTGTGCGAGATGCATAGAATGGCGCGCTCGCCGGACAGTTGTAGCGGGTTAACGCTGAAATTGTCGGTGAAACTTTTCTCTTCGCCGAGGTTGCAATCATCGTCGTAGCGGTGTTTTTTCAGGTAGTTACGGTGATAGCAAAAGGTGCCGTTGAGGATGTTATGCGGGCCAAAACTGCGGCTTTGAAAGATGCGGTTGATATGGCTGTACCAGATGGGGATCTGGTCGGAACCGGAAATTAACGCCCGGTGTTTTTGCATCATGGTGATGGTCCAGGAGATTTTATCTGCCGGGTAGTAGTCGTCATCGTCCATGCAGAGGATATATTCCCCCACTGCCAGTTCATTGAGCATGTTACGTTTTTTGCCCAGCGGCAGTCTTTCCTGATGATGGATGTAGCGGATGTTAAAGGCTTCCGGCGTGCCATTGGTCAGGCGGTCGATGATGTGCTGGTGGCTTTGCGGGGAGTCATCAAGGATGACCAGTTCGCGGCGGTCTGCCGGGTAGTCCTGATAGCGGTACATGTAGAGCAGGTAAGGCAGGAATGTGGCACGGTTCCAGGTTGGCGTGACGACGCTGACAAACGGTTTTTCGCGGTGGGTAGCGAGTGTTTTGATGATGGTTTGCATGATATGTTTACGAAGTAGATAAGGCCGGGAAAAACCGGCCTGAAAGCGTTAGCAAGGTAGCAGCGAAAACGCATAAAGCAGCGTCTCTGCACAACATTCAGCCTGAATTTGTTGGCGAATTAGCCGCGCATTTTCGCTGGCCCGCCAGCGTTCAAACACGGCGAAGAGGGCGAAAATATCCTCCTGCCGTAGCGGCGAATCATCCAGCGTCCACAAACTGATTAAGGTGCGGATAAGATAAAAATCGCACACCAGAGGGAAATAATCTTCCCCGTCAGCCTGCCCGATGACATCGTGATAAACCCGGTAGATAAGCCAGTTACGCATTATCCGCGGCGCCCCGGCAAAATGTTGCCGCCAGGTGATTTGCCACGGCGCCTGAAGCTGCTGTTGTAACAGCGCTTCATTGCTGGCGTCGTGCAGTGTCAGCAAGGTAACCTGCAACGGCAGCGAGGCTTTGCGCGGGCTTTCCGGCAATATCGACCAGTCAAAAACAAAATGACCGAGCCGCGTTATCAACTGGCGAGCCAGTTGCGGCACAGGCGGTAGCCGGGCGAACTGCGCCTGCAGTGTGCCTTTTTGCGCATGGGCGGCCAGCGCCTGCGGCAGCGCCGTCAAGCGGGCAAGAATGTCGCCGTCTTTGCCCGGCATTTTGCTGGCGCGAGAGAGCAGGAGCCCAACCGCGTACAACAAAAGTTCTGGCGTTAAATCAGGTAGCGTGAGGGTGCTCAACACCGCCTGGTTTAAAATAGCATCGCGTGCGGAGAGCTCCCCGACACTCACTTCCGCAGGGCGATAGGTAAGCTGTAATTCAAATGCATTGGCATCGTTGAGCACGGCTTCACAACTGGCAATGTCAGTTAATGCCAGACTCTGGCGAATCTCATTTTTCCAGACCCTGCGGACGTATAAAGGCGAGCCAGGATGCTGTGCCATAAAATTGCGCACATATTCCGGTTCGTAACATTCAATAAAACTCATAGGTGGCTTCCAGTCTTTATTACTATGCTGGATGTGCAATAAGCGTGCCGGAAATTTTTTTAATCAAAAACATAGGATTGGGAGTCAGGCGGAAAATCCGTTTCCGCTACAGGGGAAGGTATAGTTGTTATTCCTGATACAGAAAATCTGCTTCGCTGCCTAAAAAAGCCTGAATAAATTCATACTGGCGAATTAACAGCTCGCCGTTTTTATCGTTATAGGCTTTGCAGCGCTCTGCTTTTTGCTCAAGGTGCTGCCACCATGTTTCTGCTGCGGCTTTTGGCGCAGGGGGCAGCCAGTTAAACACTTGCTGTAATCCGTCACGATTGATACTCACGCCCAGCATTTTCAGCAGGTTATGCCGCTGCTGGCTATGCCCATGCAACTGCTCATAGTGCTGCGTTATCTCATCGTTTATTGCCAGCAACTCCTCGCTGGCGCGGCGAATCATGCAGATCCGCTGACGTTGGAGAAGTTCGCGCAGAACATCATACCGCGTGTCGTCGTCGCGAATGCCCTGCAACAATGCCTTCACCTGTTGTAACCGGATACTCACTTCATCGGCCTCTTAGTTCTGGAAAAAACTCAGCATATCGCTGGCTAACTGTTCGGCGTCTACTTGCAGGCTGCCAGAGGACAGCATCGCCTGCATTTGCGCCACTTTGTCGCTGTCGATATCGCTCTCTTGCTGGTCGTTCAGCGTTTGCTGGGCGGACTGCAATCCCGCCTGAGTAATGTCGTCGGCGCCCGGCATGGTGGTGGTTACCGTGCTTTTGCGCGGCTGGCTGGTGCCAGCCGTTGTGGCAGTCGGGCGATTACCGGGCATGGTCGGGGGGATTTTCATCGTAACCTCGTCGCTGTTTTTGGGGGGGTACTCCGGTAAAGCGGTAAATGAGGAGGAAAACTTTAATTAGCAAAGCAAATTACTCCGCGCTCACCGTCGTCACCACGCCACCTTCCGCCACCATCGCGCTGATGACTCGTTGGCTGCTGGGGTTACGCACTTTCACCATCTCGCCTTTGCGACCATTTTTCAGCGCCACGCCGGGCATTGAGGCGGTGATCCCCGCGCTCTGGTAAACAATCATCACCGGCTGATTGCGCTCGACCAGCACTGGAGATACCAGCTCCTCTTTGGTGAGCGGCCTGCCTGGTTGCAGCGCGTGCTTACTGCTTAAACCAATTGCGTCATCAAGATTTATCAACACATCCCGCCGCTGGGCGCTGATGTTGTAGGGCTTCAACGTCACATCATTCGCTGTGAGCGGCGTATCGTGGGCAACCAGTGACTTCGCCATTACCACTGGCACCAGTACATCCGGGCGCACCGCCACGTTCATCTGCCAGCTTTGCGGGCAACTGACGGTGAAGTTCATCCGGTTGAGGGCGATTTCCGTGGGCGACGTCAGCGTGACGCCGGGGGCCGTAGCGCAGGGCGCGGCGGTCGCAATCTGCGAAGGAATGTAGACGTTAAAGGTGTAGCGATAGTCATGCCAATGCCGCTGTTGCGCCAGCGATTCAATCTGCTGGCTGGCGGCATTCAGTACCTGGGCGTTGACTTGTTCCCGCGCGCTATGTTGCACGGGATGGACGGCGGCGTAGCCCGGTAAGGCCAGCGCCAGGAGGAAGAACATCTTCCGTCTGCAAAATTGAAAACTCATAAACCCTTTCTCATCAGTGACTTAAAAAATGGCATAGCAATTGCTTAGCGTATGCGGATTGAAGCAGGAGTGATGCAGGAAATGGGGATCAGTTTTCAACAAGCATTGGGAGTGCATCCGCAGGCAGTGAAGTTACGTCTTGAGAGGACCGAGCTACTGACTGCGAATCTGGCGAATGTCGATACGCCAAATTTCAAGGCTAAAGATATTGATTTTGCCAGGGAGATGCAACGGGCAAATAACGCAGCGGTGGATGTCCAGTACCGCGTGCCGATGCAGCCGTCCGAAGATGGCAACACCGTGGAACTGAACAGCGAACAGGCGCGGTTTTCACAAAATAGTATGGATTATCAAAGCAGTCTGACCTTTCTGAATCTGCAAATCAGCGGCATCAGAGAGGCCATTGAAGGGAAATAAGTATGTCATTTACTGATATCTATCAGATCTCCGGCTCGGCGATGACGGCGCAAACGCTACGTCTGAATACCGTCGCCAGTAACCTGGCGAATGCTAATGCGCCCGCCAGCAGCGAGGCGCAGGCGTATAAAGCGCGCAGCCCGGTGTTTGCCGCGGTGTATCACCACAGTTTGCTGGCAGGCACGCATCGCCATGCGATCGACGGCGCCAGCGTGCAGGTGCAGGACGTGCTGCAAACTGGCGGAGCGGTGAAACGCTATGAACCGCATTCACCGCTCGCCGATGCTAACGGGGATGTCTGGTATCCCGACGTCAACGTGGTGGAACAGATGGCGGATATGATGTCGGCCTCGCGCGATTTTGAAACCAACGTCGATGTGCTCAACAACGTGAAAAGTATGCAGCAAAGCCTGCTGAAACTGGGAGAAGCCTGATGAATACCCTCGCGCTTAATGCGCAGCAACAGCCGCACTCTTCGTCGGTGGGAAGTAGCGCAGTGGCGCAAAACAGCACGGTGGATGACACGACGGATACCGCCACGTCATCCACGGATTCGTCGCCCGTCGATACTTTCCTGACGCTGTTTGTCGCCGAGATCCAAAACCAGGATCCGACCGACCCGACCGACGCCACCGAATATATCGACCAGCTTTCGTCGATGGCGCAGGTGGCGATGATGGAAGAGATGAGCGTGCAGGCCAACACCAACGCGGTGCTGATGAGCAACATTCAGGTGATGGCGCTCGGCAACCTGGTGGGCGACGACATTATGGTGCAGACCACCGCCTTGCAGGTGAGCGACCAGACCATTAACGGACGCGTCACGCTGGACGACGCCTGTACCACTGCCGACCTTCACTTTACTGATGATGCAGGCGATGACTATACCGTGTCGCTGATCCCCGAAGGCTGTTCCTCTATTGGGCCTGGTGAGGTTGATTTCTCGATTGATCCTGCCACATGTGGCCTCCTGCCGGGCGATTACGACGTTTCGGTGGTGACCAACACCGGGGAAGAAGAGGTGCCGATTGAAGTCTCCGGCGAAGTGGAAGATGTGCGCATTCCGCTCGACGGCAGCTCTCCGGTGCTCAACGTTGCAGGCGTGGGCGAAGTACCGTTCACCATGATTAGCCAGTTTGGCGTACCCGATGCCGACAGTGATGTGGCGTGATGTCCGGTGCCAAATTGCCTGATGCGCTTCGCTTATCAGGCCTACATGAATCTGCATGGTTTTGTAGGCCGGATAAGGCGTTCACGCCGCATCCGGCAAAACAACGGGCACGCTGTCAAAATTTGAATTAACAGGAAGACACAATGAGTTATGAAATTGCCGCGACGGGGCTGAATGCCGTTAACGAACAGCTGGACGGGATCAGTAACAACATCGCCAACGCCGGAACGGTGGGCTATAAATCGATGACCACCCAGTTTTCAGCGATGTATGCCGGAAGCCAGGCGATGGGCGTCAGCGTGGCGGGCACGGCGCAAAGCATTTCGCGCGGCGGTTCGCTGGTCTCCACCGGCAACGCGCTGGATCTGGCGATTAACGACGACGGTTTTTTTGTTATGTGCGACAGCGCGGGCAACATCTCCTATACCCGCGCCGGATCGTTTGAAACCGATAAAAACGGCTATATAACCAATGCCTCGGGCGACTATTTACAGGGGTATCCGGTCGATGACAGCGGCACCCTGCAAACCGGCACGGTGACGGATATCCAGATCAAAACCGGCAATATCCCGGCGCAGGCCAGCAGCAGCCTGACCTTTACCGCCAACTTCAACGCCAGCGATGCGGCTATCGACCGCACCACCGTACCGTTCGACCCGGCCAACAGTAGCTCGTACACCGACAGCTACACCACCACGGTGTACGACTCATTAGGTAATGAACACTCGGTATGCCAGTACTTCACCAAAACCAGCGATAACACCTGGGAAGTGCAGTACACCTTCGACGGCCAGCAGCAGACTGGCGTTCCGGCGACGACATTAACCTTCGACCCGAATACCGGGAAACTGACCTCGCCAACCTCGCCGCAGACCATTGAGTTTCAGACCGACGCCGCCGCGCCCATCGATTTAACTGTCGATTACTCGACCTGTACGCAATATGGCTCTGATTTTTCTGTCACTAACAACGCCGCCGACGGCTATGCCTCTGCCACCCAGAACGGCGTGCAGGTTGATGGCGACGGCAAAGTTTACGCCACCTACAGCAACGGCGAGCGCATGTTACAGGGGCAGGTAGTGCTGGCGACGTTCCCCAACGATGACGGCCTGCAAGCGGTGAGCGGCACCGCGTGGGTACAAACCGGGGAATCAGGCACGCCGCTGATTGGCGTTCCCGGTTCCGGCACCTGCGGCACGCTCACCTCAGGCGCGCTTGAAAGCTCTAACGTCGATATCACCAGCGAACTGGTTAACCTGATGACCGCCCAGCGTAACTATCAGGCCAACACCAAAGTTATCGCCACCAGCACGCAGCTCGATGACGCGCTGTTCCAGGCAATGTAATGGATCGCTTGATTTATACCGCCCTGAGCGGGGCTTCGCAGACGTTGTACGAGCAGCAAATTAGCGCCAACAACCTGGCCAATGTCAACACCAACGGTTTTCGTGCCGACATGGCGATGGCGACCAACGGCAAGGTGAAAGGCGGCGGCTTCGACACGCGCTATATGGCGCAGGAAGGGGCCAGCGGCGTGAACGACAGCACGGGCGTGGCGGAGAAAACCGAACGCCCGCTGGACGTGGCGATTCAGGGCGCGGGTTACATAGCGGTGCAGGATAAAAACGGCAACGAAGTCTATACCCGCAACGGCAATATTCAGCAGGACGATCAGGGGCAACTGACTATCGACGGCAACCGGGTGCTGGGAGATAACGGGCCGATCATTCTGCCGCCCAACGCGATTGCCTCGTTTGGCAGCGACGGCACGCTCTCCGTGACGCCTGATGACGGCGACGTGACCGCCACAATGGATATCGACCGCCTGAAGCTGGTGGATATTCCGGTTGCTGACCTGGCGAAAAACGGCGAAGGGATGCTGATAACGGCAGACAGCGTTCTGGCTCAGCGCGATGAAAATATCAAAGTCAGCGGCGGTTTTCTCGAGGGCAGCAACGTCTCGGCGGTGAGCGAGATGATGTCGTCCATCGCCATGAACCGCCAGTTTGAAGCGCAGATCAAAATGATGAAAACCGCCGAAGATATCAGCGACGCGGGCAACCGCTTATTGCGCGGCTCGTAACCGGCAGTTATGCGGCGGTGCCTGATGCGACGCTTTGCGTCTTATCAGGCCTACAAGCGTGTGCCCAAACCGTAGGCCTGATAAGGCGTTCACGCCGCATCCGGCAACCGCGGCCCAAAAATAACACGGAATTTACCACCATGAACGCAGCACTATGGATCAGCAAAACCGGCCTCTCGGCGCAGGATGCTGAAATGAGCGCGATTGCCAACAACATCGCTAACGTTAACACCACCGGCTTCAAGCGCGACCGGGTGATGTTTCAGGATCTGTTCTACCAGACCCAGGAAGCGCCGGGCGCGATGCTCGACCAGAACAATATCATGCCGACCGGGCTGCAATTCGGTAGCGGCGTGCGCATTGTCGGCACGCAGAAAACCTTCACCGAAGGCAACGTTGAAACCACCGACAACGCGATGAATGTCGCCATTATGGGGCAGGGATTTTTGCAGGTGCAAAAGGCCAACGGCGATATCGCCTATACCCGCGACGGCAACTTGCAGGTGAACGCTGACGGCGTGCTGACCAACTCGCAGGGCTTGCCATTGCAGCCGGAAATCGACGTTCCGGCGGGGGCGACCAGCGTCGCGTTTGGTGAGGATGGCACGGTGACGGCGATCTTACCCGGCGACAGCGATACCACCGAGTTGGGGCAACTGACGCTGGTCAACTTCGCCAACCCGGCGGGGCTTTCCGCCGAGGGCGACAATCTGTACCTGGAAACCGCTGCCAGCGGTCAGCCGACCGAAGGCGTACCGGGCGAAGATGGGCTTGGCACCTTGCAGGACAACGCGCTCGAAGGCTCCAACGTCGATATCGTCAACGAAATGGTGGCGATGATCACGGTGCAACGCGCGTACGAGATGAACGCCAAAATGGTGTCGGCTGCGGACGATATGTTGCAGTACATCAGCCAGACGCTGTAAGGCGACATGTCGGATGCGACGCTGACGCGTCTTATCCGATCTACAAAAGCGCATAACTCACTGTATTTAAAACAGGCAGAACGTGAAAAATTATCTCTGGCTGGTGGCACTGTTTCCCCTGCTTAGCGGGTGTGAATCGCAGGCCATTCTGGTCAAAAAAGACGACGCATACTTTGCGCCACCGAAAACCGAAGCTCCGCCACCGGCAGACGGGCGTGCCGGAGGCGTGTTTGAAACGGGCTACAACTGGTCGCTAACCGCCGACCGACGCGCTTACCGCGTGGGCGATATCCTGACGGTGATCCTCGAAGAATCCACCCAGTCGAGCAAACAGGCGAAAACCAACTTCGGCAAAAGCAACACCGTCGATATTGCGGCGCCGACGGTATTTGGTCACACCAAAGATAAGCTTTCCGGCTCCATCGACGCCAATCGTGACTTTGACGGCAGCGCTACTTCCCAGCAGCAAAACAGCCTGCGCGGGGAGATCACCGTTTCCGTCCATGCGGTGCAGCCCAACGGCATCCTGGAAATTCGCGGCGAGAAATGGCTCACCCTCAACCAGGGCGATGAGTACATCCGTTTAAGCGGCCTGGTGCGCGCCGACGACATCCAGAACGACAACTCGGTTTCCTCTCAGCGGATTGCTGACGCCCGCATCTCCTATGCCGGACGCGGTGCGTTAAGCGACGCCAACGCCGCAGGCTGGTTGACGCGGCTGTTTAACCATCCTCTGTTCCCGATCTAATGCCGGAGAGTGCAATGCAAAACTGGATAAAAACGGTGGTGGTAGCCGTAAGCCTGGCGCTTCCCGGCGTGGCGCTGGCGCAATCGCTGGAGTCGCTGGTCAATGTACAGGGCGTGCGCGAAAACCAACTGGTGGGTTACAGCCTGGTGGTTGGCCTCGACGGCACTGGCGATAAAAACCAGGTCAAATTTACCAACCAGACCATCACCAATATGCTGCGCCAGTTTGGCGTGCAATTGCCGAATAAAATCGACCCGAAGGTGAAAAACGTCGCGGCGGAGGCGGTGTGGGCCACATTGCCGTCGCTGGGGA
>OASX01000966.1_pt1 | contig 17316 bp, 14 predicted proteins | sample 1516531 | NCBI WGS metagenome assembly OASX01 (sample SAMEA2579911, study PRJEB22360) | human gut metagenome | biome: human gut; feature: human-associated habitat; material: faeces | place: Denmark | collected 2008/2010
GGGTTGAAATCGTGGAGGAGGCTGTGCAGGCGGCGAAGGAGAATGCAGAGCTGAATGGAATTGACAACTGCCGGTTCATTGCTGGGGATGTGCTGAAGGTGATCGATGAGATCGAGGAGAAGCCCGACTTCATCGTGCTGGACCCGCCGAGAGACGGGATCCATCCTAAGGCGCTGCCGAAGATTGTGGAGTATGGGGTGGAGAAGATGGTTTATATATCTTGTAAGCCCAGTAGTTTGAGTAGGGATTTGGAAGTGTTTTTGAGGGAAGGGTATCGGGTGGAGAGGGTGTGTTGTGTGGATCAGTTTTGTCAGACCGTGCATGTTGAGACGGTTTGCCTGCTCACGCGGAAACCTTGATTCTATGTGGGGTTGCGGGATTATTTGGAGAAAATGTAGTTGTGTTTTTAAGGAAAGTGAGATGGATAAGTTCCTGCAGATAGGGGGGCGGGGATAACGCCGTAAAAAACTCAACGAATAAAATTCATAGGTATGGAAAACCAACGAGTGAGAGATTAATATTGTTGATAATTCAAGGAGCAATTATGATAAAAGAGATTCAACTTGAAAACTATAGATGTTTTGAAAAATCGAAAATTACTTGTAAAGATTTAGTTATATTAGTTGGTAAAAATAATGCTGGGAAATCAAGTTTTATTGAAGCTTTGCGTATGGTAGCATTTGCATCACAAAAATCAATACAAACAACATATAAAGAGGCTCCAATTGGATTAGGAATATCTATTAGAGAAAAAGGAATAAGAATTGATATTGAGAAACTTAAAATAGACTTAAGAGGGATTGTATATCTGTATGAAGATAAAATTGCGAAAATTATAACCGTTTTTCAAAATGGAAGTAGAATTGTAATTCTAGCTAATAAAGATTTAGCATTTGCTTTTTTATATTCTCCAGAAGGTAAAAATATAAAAACAAAGTCTAAGGCAGCAGAAAACAATTTTGGAAACATTAGCATTTTACCTCAAATAGGATTAATAAAAGAAAATGAAAAATTATTATCTGAAATCACAATAGAAAGTAATAAGGAGACATATTTATCATCTCGCCATTTTAGAAATGAAATACTCATGTATAAAGAAGAGTATTGGAAAGATTTTAAAAGTTTAGCCGAAAAAAGTTGGGAAGGATTACAGATAGTTACATTGGACTATAATTTATCTGAGAGTGAAAATATAAGATTAATGGTAAGCGATGATCGATTTCTTGCAGAGATAGGTTTAATGGGCAGTGGGTTGCAAATGTGGTTACAAATAATCTGGTTTATATGTAGAAGTGAATATAGTGATATAATAATTTTAGATGAGCCAGATGTATATATGCATCCAGACCTGCAGAAAACTCTAATATCCATGGTTAGAAAAAGATTTAAGCAAGTAATTATTGCAACGCACTCAATAGAAATCATTTCAGAGGTTCTGCCAGGGAATATTGTAATGCTTGATAAGCACAGCAAGAATATGAAATATGCTAATAATTTAAAAGCAGTGCAGAATATAGTTGATAATATAGGTGGGATTCAAAATCTATCTTTAGTGAGAATTGGTTTGAGAAAAAAGTGTCTATTTGTAGAGGGAAAGGATATAAAAATATTAGCTAAATTATTTGATAAGCTATATCCATTGGATAATAATTTTTTATCCTCGTTACCAGTTATTGAATTACATGGGTTTTCTAATCTAAATGAAGCATTCGGGGCCTCTAAACTTTTCTTTTCAGAAACGGAAGGCGAAATAAAAAGTGTATGTATTATTGATCGGGATTATTATCCTGATGAGTTAATACAAAAAAAGATGGAAATGGCCAAGATAAATCATTTGTGCTTACATATATGGAGTAAAAAAGAGATAGAAAACTACCTTATTGTGCCAAATGCGATATATCGCTTACTTAATAATACAGATTTAAGCTATAATGAATTTATCAAGGAATTTGAATCAATTGTGGATGAATATAAAGATTATATTACAGATCAAATAGCACAACATATTCTAGAAAATAATAAAAGTTTAGCAGTACCTACTTGCAACAAAATGGCAAGAGAGATTATAAAAAAGAGATGGAATTGTATAGAAAGTAAATTGGCAATGGTATCTGGAAAGGACCTTATTAAAAAAATCAACCAGTGGTTACGAAAAAAATACAATAAGAGTTGTTCAATAGATAAAATTATTAGCGCTTTACATCCAGAGGAAATAGACAATGAAATAATTGATGTGCTTAAATTAATTTCATAAGCTTTTATTGAGGAATTGGCTTATTAAAATTTCCAATATAGTCCAATATGCTATAACTAGGAATATAATAGTGTAGAAAGTGAACTTAAGGGGTAAATTCTTTGGTAAGGTTAGGTGGGATTTTGCTCAGAAGGGGTAAGAGGGGTGAAATTCCAAATCAAGCACTATATAGCAAAATAAGGGGTACCTATTTTTGATATGTAGTATAAAACCTCCGTTCCACCGCATGTGGAGACGGTAGCCCTTCTGACGAGAAAAGGCCAGTAAATCAAAGGGATTCAGGGATTTGGACAGGAGATGTAGGTGTGCTTTTATGGTTAGTTGGAGTGAAATATGTTTCCAGTTACTTTGGTGGGGGAAGGGAAATTAACGTATTGGCAAAAGACAATAGTGCAGAAGGAAGTGAGATGCTCTATTTCTGTATTCCATGTTTGTAATTGCACACTAGTTATAAAAAGATTTTCTGGACAATGGCTTATTTATTTGATAAAAGTAATTAACTCGACTTGCTTTAGTAAAGGAATTTAACTATATAGGGAGAAATACATGCCAGTACTTACAAATGAGTATTTAAGTTTTCATCCAGAAGTGCCATCAGTTTTTTATCATTACTGTTCAATAGATACTTTTTTGAGCATTATTAATAATAACAATATCTGGCTTTCGGATGCTGAAAAGACAAATGATTATACCGAAATGAAATGGCTATTTTCAAAAATTCACGAAACGGTTGAACAAGCATTATTGTCATATCGAAAATTTTTTAGTGAAGAGGTAATTGAAAAAAGTAAAAAGCTTACATATCAAATAGCTGAAAACTTATTAAATAAAAAAGCTCTAATAGTACAGAATTCAAAAAGTTTTTTAGCCTGTTTTTCAGAATCCGGTGATTTACTTAGTCAATGGCGTGCATACGGAAATGATGGGAATGGTATTGCCATTGGTTTCAATCCCAGTATTTTTGAAAAGTTCACAGACATATCATATTATATTATGAGTAAAGTTATTTATTCTGATTCAATAATAATAAAAAATTCTAATTGCCCATATATATAGTCAATAATTTTAAAATTCTTGTTGTAATTGGGGTAGGAATTTGTTTTGATGGGGAGACAGAGTTCTCTGGACGTAGGGAGATAGGATTTTAAGTTGTAAAGGGAGAAAACAAAACAGAATATTGGCTGTCAGGTTATTAAAATCCTATTGGTGTGGTAGACTGGCAGGAGAAAATGACGAAAGAGTTACCAGATGATTTGTAGAGCAGTAGGCTGTCTGTTGAGGAACTTAAAAGAAAATTAAATAAGTAGTGTAATAGGTGTTGTTTAATTGTAATAGTAATATTCATTTCAGCAAATTGGGTGGGGTAAAATTTACTTTTGCCATGTAATATAAAACCACTGTCTTACCGCATGTTGGAACCATCGTATTGCTGGAGCGGAAAGCTAAGTAAATCAAAGATTTTGGGTTTGGGGCAGGATATGCAAGTGGGCTTTTGCGGTTGATTGAGGTACAATATGTTTCCGGTTACCGTGGTGGGGTAAGGAAAAAGAATGTTTTGGCAATACTACTTTATTCAGATTACATCTAATAGTTTATTATGAGAGGATAACATGTCAATTACAAAATTTGAAATATACAGCTTTTGGAAGGAAAAAGCAATTACTAATGATTTTAAAATCAAGAATTATGCGGATTGTAAGTCAAAAGATGAGGCACTTCCAGTATTAGAATTTAATGACGACATTTGTTGCTGGGCATGTGGTATGCCATCATTAATATTTGGAAATGAAGATATTGATAAAGTCGATAATCTGAAAAAGGAATGGAACCATGATAGGTCCTTACAAAAAGCACATATACTTGCAAAATCGTTAGGTGGTCTGGAAACAGCTAGTAATCTATTTTTGTTATGTCCTATTTGTCATGCTGAATCTCCAGACACAAGAGAAAGTGACAATTTTTTTGCATGGGTTTATTATAAAAGAAAAAATGAAAATTATATAGCAACAATGTATAAAGAACTAGAACGAGCATGTAATATGAAAAATATAGATATTCAAATAGTACAAGATTATTTTTCGGAATTTAATTATGAAAAACTGATGGTTTTAAGGAAACACATTATCAAAAATTGCACGGTACATGGTTCTTTTGTTTCAACATCATCAAAAATGATGGCACTATTAAGTGAAATAATGAAAGATATGAGAGAGTGAAACTTTTTCTGTAAAATAGGATTTATAAGGTTCTTCTATGATAAAATAAAAATCATAGGAGGGCCTTTTATTATGGCAAGACAAAAGAAACCAGTACACAGAGATAGTGTCAATTATTTTTCGCAAATTAACTTTTGCCGTCTGGTTGCTGGTAGTTATCCGGCTATGATATCAGACCCTTCCTGGATATCCATTTCATACAAATGATCCATATTCATATAGCGTTTTACACCCTATTGGGTACCTGCTACATGACGGAGTCTGGCACATACGAGTATTAAAGCACTTTGCCCATCCGGGAAGGCACCGATTGCTTTTGTTCGTCTCTTGATTTCACGGTTGGCTTCCTTTCACGGAGTTTTTGGGCTGCCTGAGCAGCTTTTCACGGGCAGCTGATTTACATTCCTGTGAATGAATTGCCTTTAACAACATGGCTGCTTCCTTCATACATTTGCGTGGTGTTGCAGAGAAGATGCTGCGGTAGAAATGTACAGTACAACGCTGATATTTTGCATCAGGAAACACTTCGGGGATTGTTTCAAGCATACCAAAGCATTTATCACCTATGATGAGGCGTACACCATATAAACCACGCTCTTTGAGATAAGTGAATATAGGTGTAAAGACTAAAATCCACTTTGCCCCTTCAAAGTGGAAATAAATTTTTTATTTTAGTTCGGTTTTCCTAATTTATTCCTAAAATTTTCAAAATATTGAAATTATCTAATTACATTTAAACTAATATCCTGTATAATTAAAATATTCAGACGGGTAAGCAGATTACAGAATTTTGAGAGGGAGGGATAACAACACATGCAAAGAGGTACAAAGGAGAAGAATCTGCCATACAGTTATCACACGTTTATTTATCCATTTTCCTATGAAGACCCCCATAAGGGAGGAAAGTTTATCAATATAGAAAAAATATTAAGGAGCGCTGGATGGGAAAGTGAAGTGTTTTTTCGTCCCGATGAAGAACAATATGAAAATCAGGTTGAGGAGCAGTATAATACCTTTCAATATCTGCTGCCAAAAGCGCGTCCTAATGTATTCAATCTGGAAGACAGTTCTAAAATTAATCACCAGTTTATTTATAAACTTGAAAAATCAGAAGAAATGCAGGCTACATTCAAAATAACCACCAGAAAATGGGAGGCCGGACAAGAAAAGGAAGATGAGAATCACACGATTTCCCTTCTTGTCAATTGCCTGAAGTTGTCCATATTTTATAATATGAAAATCGGAATCCTTACCATTGAAACTGAGTATTACGATAAGGGCCCAGTATGGTGTCAGCGTTCAGGCAATTGCGGATTATATAATAAGAAAATAGACGATCCCTTTGACCGGGTATGTCTGATAAATGAATATGGAAGAAAACTTTTTTCACCGGTATATGATGTGAAGAATTTTTTCACTCCGGAGAAAATTGTCCTGGAATTTTTTTCGGAAGAAAGCAGGCAAAAGAGATGTATTGAGACGGATTTTACATCGGAGAGTGAGCGGCCGGATATTCAAAGGAAGGTAACGGCACCAAAGCTGGTGAAGGAGTTGATTAACGGGGAAGGCAATTTTGCTAGAATCGAAATTCAGTCTATACTGGATGAGCGGATGTTCGTGATGTGCCTGGTTCGGGATAATGACAGGTCGAAGGAGTTTACCATCGGCAAAAACAAGGAGTCAGAAGAGAACCTATATCGGTTTGCCTTTTGTGAATCTGACAATCCTACATGTCAGGATTCTGAAATGCTTAAGCAGAAGCTTAAGGAACATGTCTATAACAGATGGAGAAACTATGGGACTGTTCATACCGTTACGGAATATGCTTTTTGCTGTATGACAGGTGAGGATGAGAGTTTGAAAAAGACTGTTATCACTCCCTTTTTAACAGAATATGTGGCACTTGCAAAGCTGACGCTGGCGCAGAGGGCGGCCATTGTCGGGTTGGAGAGCAGTGCCTGGAATATAAGCAGAGATTTAGAAGTAACGGAAAATGAGGAAAGCAGCAAAAAATCAGAGGATGAAGCGGACAGACACCAAGAATTGGTAAAACAAATCCGGAATCTTTGGAAAAGGTATGTGTGTTTTCAAAACGAGCTATACATGCCGGAGGTTACTTTCCAGGAGCAGGGAGTAGAATTGTATGCAATCCTCAAGAAATCTCTCAAGATTGAAGAGCAGAACACCTATTTAGACAGTGAGCTTAACAACCTGCATGAGGTGGCCGAACTGGAAAACGCAGAAATTGAAAATGTAAATGCCAAAAGGCAAAGAGAGATAGACGGAAAAATGAGCCAGTCTGTTAATCTGCTGACCGTTGCGGGAACAACTTTTGCAATTGTTGCTATGGCCCAGGATTTTTTGGCGAATGTGGATTTAATCAGTTTGAATAGCCGGTTTGAAAAAGTAATGGCAGTACTGAGTTATTTTCTGGGATTTGCGCTGTTGTTCGGAATGATTCTTTGGGGTATGAAAAAATTCTCAAAAATCATAGAAATCAAACAGGCAAAAAAGAAGAATATCGGATGGAAATATTTCAGTTATAGTATATCGCTTTTAATGCTTGTTTTTCTGATGTTTTTATTTAAGATTTTATTCTGACAGATGACAGAGAATACCACTTAAAAGAGAAAGGAACAGGAAGAAATGAGTGAAAATATACCAAAATTTCAGGGCTGCAGATTAATCGTTCATTTGATTGCACAGTCTCCCCAAATTCATTTTCAACACAGGGAAACGGGAGCGACCCTGCGGGGAAGCGAGTTGAAGCCCAAGCTGGATGCTTTTTTATACAAAAAAATGGGAAGAGAATACGAGAAGGCATTAGATTATAAGGTTAAGCTTATTTGTGAAAGACCACCGGAGAAGGTTGAAATTGGTAACCTTAGAAATGTTAAAAAAGGGAAAGAGGAATCCTATTCCATCTTTTATGGGAATACCGGACGTGAGGAAAAGCTGGCAGGTGTGTGGTCAGATCCTAAACTTGAAATCCTTTGTTTTGATGAAGGGCTGAGATCTCTTATAGAAGAGAATCTGACAGAATTCTTTTGTGTGACAAATTTCGGAATGATGCAGAACAAAGGGTTTGGCAGCTACAGTCTGCAGGAGGCGGGATATATTGAACCCAAAAGAATCAGAGCATGGTTGGCAGAATACTATGGGGTTAAGCGGTGCTGGTACTGCTCTGGGGAGAAAAACCGGACAAAAAAAGAGTGTTCAAAAACTCAGTTTTTGTGGATTAAAAATTTTTACGGTATTATGAAATCTGGACAAAATTTTGTCAGCTATGAGCGTTCTTTCTTGTTTGAATATATGCACAAAAATGAACAAAAAGCGATGGATACCTCCAATATAAAGAAGAGCATTGACAACGAAAAAGCGTGGATGAAACAGCAGGGGATTGCGCCGGCAATATTTCAGAAAGATAATAATATGAAATATGATAGGATGGATGAAAACTCCCGGTATGTAAGGGCCTTTATGGGGATGGCGGCAACCCAATCCTGGCAGGGTGAATCAAAAAAAGAGACTATAAGCATTGCCGACCCCGAAAAAGAGATTGAAAGAATTGAGTCGCCGGTCTATTTCAAAATTAACGAGAATTTTATTTATTTCGTGATAAGAGAAATTCCGGATCAGATTTACGGGAAGGTATTTCAATTCAGTGGAAGGAAGACGGGAATGTTAAGTACCCCTGAAAAAAGTGATTTTACAGATGACAGGTTTGATGCGGAGGCGTTCATGTCCGCATACGTTTCTTATTATAATTCACAAAATCAGCTGAATAAGAATTTTAAGCAAAAAATCGGTCTGGTGAAGGAATGGAGGTGTGAAGGATGAGTAGATACGTCGGAATTACGATAGGACCGATCTTGGACACTATTTGTGAGACCACTAAGCCTGCTGGTCTCTGGTTTGCCAGCAGCTTATTTTCAGATATTACAAGGCGGCTTTGTGCAGAAATTCACAATAGTGAAAACCTGTTAAAGGGGGAGATACTTTCGCCCTATTATGATGAGAAGGAGAGCCTTGCCGATGGCGTGGGAAAGTACCACGACCGGATTATTTTTAAGACAAATCATTACAGTAAGACAGAGTTGGATCGGATTGTCTGCAAGGTAAAAAGAGAGACAATCCTGAATTTTCCAACAGAAGATTCGTTAAGCAGGGAAAAGGAAACAAAGTTTCTCATGGATTATCTGCAGATTCATTATGTCGTTATAGAGGAAGGAGAGCTTCCCGAGAAAAATGCTATATTGGCACTTTCACCATATCTGGATGCTATGGAACTATTAAAAACCTTTCCTGCCAATCAGGAAAACAATCCGTTTGAGCGTATGCTTCGCGATGAAAAGGAACATAGAAGCAACGAGTTTGTAACCAAAAGTATTCTTTTCAGAGAAATTAACAAGACCGCCAATCAGTTTTATTCAGGAGCGGGGAAAAGGAAAATCCGGGAAATTCAGGAGATTGCTCTTGGTTTTGGCAATGAGGGCAGTGAGTTCAAAAAGAACAGCTATTTTGCCGTGGTATCGGCGGACGGCGATGGTATGGGGGACTTTCTCTCAAGCCTTGATAAAGATGAGGATATAACAGCGTTTTCAAAAGCTTGTCTTGTTTATGATAAGAAAGCAGCAGAAATGATTGGGGCGTTCCGAGGCATGACCATCTATGCGGGTGGTGACGATTTGTTATTCCTTTCCCCTATAGAGGGAAAAGAGGGAAAAAGTATCTTTGCCCTGTGCGGGGAGATTAATCGGACTTTTCAAGCAGAGGTCAGGGCGGCCTTTGCAGGCAGAGAGAAGATTTTGACAAACATTCCCACTATTTCTTTTGGGGTTGTTGTACGGTATTACAAGTATCCCCTATATGAGGCTCTTGCAGGTGCAAGAACACTGTTGGCATACGTGAAGGGCAAAACAGAGAAAAATGCCATCGCAGTTCAGGTGGAGAAGCACAGTGGCCAGAGAATGGGTGTGTTGATCCCCCACAGGAGCGTTTCCGTGGTGGAAGCGTTACTGCAAACTGGAGCCGGAAAATTCGCGGTGGAGTCAGAGAGGGAAGCAGGGGCAGGGGCAGAAATAGGAGCGGAAACGGTTCACAGTGCGATTTATACTTTGGAAAATATGAGTGCATTAATTCGTGTGCTGGACGGTCAGATGCTTACCAAGAAGCAGTATCTCAGTGTATGGAAAAATTTCTTTGACAACGCGGATCAGGAAAAGAACCGAGAATTTTTTAATCAGTTGTGTGAAATCTATTACGACTGTTTTGCTCAGGGACAAAGCGGGATACAGGCGCTGACGGATGAGAAAACAGAAAATGACCGACGCTTTAGAGCGTTTACCATGCTCCTTCGGATAAAAAAGTTTCTCAAAGAAAAGAAAGGGGATAGGGAATGAAAAAATATTTGCTGAGGATTCGTCCGTTAGAACCTTTTACCTTTGGCGGTGAAAAGGGATTTTCTTTTGAAGAGATTGGCTACAAAGGAACTTATTTTATGGATTCCAAGAAATCCCCTGAACAGACTACTGTAATCGGGCTGATTCGCTATTTGTTGCTGCAGTCCGAGGGGCTGCTAAAAACCAGCTTTTCTTATTCTACGGAAGAAAAGGAGAGAATGGCAGCAGTCTGCGGGCCGGAAACCTTTTCTTTTCATCCGGAACAGGAACAGAGCTTTGGATATATAAAAGAAGTATCACCACTATTTCTTTTAGATGAAGAAGAGGATATATATATAAGAAACCCTTTTTGCAATACAGTTCGGAATACGGATAAAGAATACGGAGCGGCCTTCAAGCCTATGAAGTTGTCAGCACAGTTTGCCTGTTCTATGGGCGATGCTTTTCGATTTCCGATTGTGGGTGAGGAAGGTTATCGGGGAAAGTCTGGTTACGGGAGTGGTTACATCTGTATCAGCGGCAAAAAAACGGAAACGGAACGATTAAAGTCAGAGGATTACTTTTTCAGAACGCAGATTATTACGGGAAATCGAAAAAACAGTGAGTCCAGAGAGGATGGGCTGTTTAGGAGGGAAACCGTGGTATTGAATCAGGGAGCCTTTGGCCTCTATCTTACGCTTACCGATGAAGCGAAGACTTTTCCCCGGAAGAGTATTGCTTATATGGGAAAACAGAAGGCTGTGTTTCAGATTGAAGCAGACGAGGTGGACGGAAGCCTTGCATTAAAGGAGCAGGCGGAAGCCTTTTTCACTTCCTATGGGGTGAAGGAGGATTGGTACTACTGCTTATCGGATTTGATGCCGGATGAAACTATTCAGTATAAGAATTTCGGTATTGTGGAAACAAAACTGATTCGGAATCTGAGAACCGATTACAGCCAGAAGGGTATGAGTAGAAAAAATCAAAAGAGATATCATTTAATTACAGCAGGAAGTGTATTTTATGGAGACATACCAGATGCTCTGTACAAAGATAAAAATGGTCTGAGGAAAATGGGTTATAATCAGATTATTAAAATAGGAGGAAAAAAATGAAAGCATATATGATTCAGCTGCAGTGCATGACAAACATGCATGTGGGAAACGGTGATGTGAATTACAATATAATTGATAATGAGGTAGAGCGTGATCCGGTTACCGGTTATCCCACTATTAACTCGTCTGGTGTGAAAGGAGCGTTTCGGGAGTATTTCAAACAAAAAGAGGTTCGGGAAACAAACGCCATCTTTGGTGCGGAGAATGGGGGAAGGAGTGAGCAGGGAATAGTAAAGTTTTTGGGCGCTGATATGCTGGCAGTTCCGGGAAGAAGCTCCGGAGGAGAGATGCCCTTTTATCTGATATCTACAAGGAGCGCTGCTTTAAGAATCAACGAGCTGGCAGATACATTTATAAAAAAGAAACTGATTCCTGAAATTAAAAATACGAACGATGAGGTTGAAGTAGAAGGTTTTAGGCCTGTGGGGAAAACTGTCGTGGCAAATCAGGATATTTATATTATGGAGGAAGAGCAGTTCCGTAAGATTGATCTTCCGGTACTTGCAAGAAATAAGCTGGACAACGGAATTAGCAAGCAACTGTGGTATGAAGAGATCGTTCCCCATGACAGCATATTCTTTTTTTCGGTACTTTCAGAAGATGAGGCGCTTCTTGATCGATTTATAGAAGTGATTCGGAATCAGGTGGTCCAGTTCGGCGGAAATGCATCCATCGGATATGGACTTTGTAAGATAACGGTATATGGAGGGGAAGCATGAATAAGAGAGTTGTGAATGAATTGATTCCTTATGCATATGAAGCGCTCTGCAAGAGCGGCATTGTGGTAAATGGCTGTGTGGACAAAAAATTCAGAAGTCAGATAGCCTCCTTTGGGGCGGCGATTACCATGGGAAGCCTGCTTCCGGCTATTGCTGTCTTTTCCGATAAAGGTTCTGCCGAGGTGGATCGGCAGAAGCTGATGGATGCGGTTCTTATTGTATTAAAGGAAAAAGATTTTTGCAGCAGGGAGATAAGTAAGTTGTTTGAGTATGCCAATCCTTCTGGGAGAGATGGGAAGGCTCAAAATGAGGAGGAGAGCAGGAAGAAAGAAAATATTATTAATGCCAGTATTGCGCTTAAACTGGCAATGAATCTTTATACACTTACATGATTTCAGGAAGAGGAAAGAAGAATGTCAGATATCAAAAATATGAACTACTATTTCAACAAACAGTATTTTCGGAATCTCCGGGTTGAAATACAAAATAGCGGTGCGGACAAGAAGCTGCTTATCAGTTTGCCCAAGGAAGAAAGTTTTGTAGATCGGAATAAGGAGCTGATATCCTTTTCCTTTCAGTATAGGGATGGTTCCTTTCGGCCATGGGATATCGAGGGTGTGAAATCTTTTCAGCTTACTACGATTTATCCCGGGCTTTTGATGGGAACCGGTTATACTCACGAATTGAAACATGATGATGCGATAAAGTGTGGTTTTTCCTTTGATTATGTGTCAGGCCTTCCTTATATTCAAGGGTCCTCTTTAAAAGGCACGCTACGAGACTTTTTTCCAGAGGGAGATTCTGAGAAAGAGAAAAATAAGGCGGTCTATATAAAGGAACTTCTGGGAAAGCGTGAAGCGATAGATATTGAGGCACTGAAAAAAAATATTTTTGAGGGTGGAGATACATTTCTGGATGTCTTTCCGGTGCCGGAAAATAAGAGGGAAATTTTAAGTTCGGAGTATATTACGCCTCATAATAAAGGAAAGTTTGCAAGTCCGATTCCGATAAATTTAATAAAAGTAAAACCTAATATAACATTCCGTTTTTGTTTCTTATTAACGGATTTTATAAACGGAACCGGGGAGATATTAGTTTCCGGAGAGGAAAAGCTGGCCTTGTTCCAACAGTTAATACTGGATGGAGGTATCGGCGCAAAGACCAATGTGGGGTTCGGAAAATTTAGGGAAAGTCCGGTGCCGGAGGAGAAATCTGTCTCTTCATCGGGAACATGCAGAATCTGCGGGAAACCGACAGCAATTAACAAAAATACAGGAAAATATTTTAGCTATTGTCGGGAATGTGGGCAGAATAAAAAGAAAAAACACGGGGAGTAGATCTAAACGAACAACGAATCATAGTTTGACTCGGCGTATGGGCTGTATGAAGCATAATGATTTTGGTAATGGAGGCCGTAAATTCACTAAGATATGAAGGTATCATACAGGAACAAGATGTGATTTTTGGAGATTTGGAATATGAATAAAAAGGATAAGATTTTGTTTGTTGATGCAGAGTCGGACGGCCTGTATGGGACGTTTATTTCAGTTGCCATGAAGGTAATTCATGTGCGTACAGGTGAAGAGGTTGATTATGTATACTGTGGTATCAATAAAGATAAATTAGATATTAAGGAACCGTGGGTAAAAGAAAATGTTCTCCCTTTTCTTGGAGAGTATGTATCCTATGATACGGAGCGACAGCTGTTGGAGGCTGTCTGGAGTTTTTGGATGAAATATGTGGAGGAGGCTGCTGTCGTTGCGGATGTGGCATTTCCGGTAGAGTATCGATTGTTTGCAAAATGCGTGGAAATAAACAAGATAGAGCGGATGTATCGGGCCCCCTTTCCATTATTGGATTTGAGTAGCATGCTATATGCAATTGGAATAGATCCGGATGCGGATCGTCTGATGCTGCTGGACGAGAAGCCAGAGGGAATTCGACACAATGCCATGTTTGATGTGGATGTATCAATTTTGATTTGGAAAAAGTACCTCTCTGGCAGTTTATACGGATGAGTGAAGAAACGGTGTGGCGAAGAGGCTTATAGCAAAAATGACATAGGGTATTAACAGAGGGGATCAGATTCACGTTTTTACATTCAGGGAGGGGGAGGTGCAAGGAATCGCAGCGAGAGCGCTTTATCATGTGTGTGGATTTATAGGTGGTGAAGTGCTGACCGTATTTAATTATCCATGCCAGAAATTACTCCTGCAGTTATAGACATAAGATTTTAGAGCACAGAGATTTTCAATGTTGTCTTACAGAACTCGGTGAGCAGAGGGAACGTATAATTCAACTGTTATTATACGGAGTAGATAGTAACAAATAATAATCCAAGGTTTGCATCACATGTCAAGATACTTGAAATATGTAAATAATAGGAGTAAAATGGCAATTATAGGAATTCCCTTTTGGGGATGAATTTTATACAGGAGGAACTTGAGGATGAGGAAAAGAATCGTGCTGTCTCTTGGTATTGCCGTTAGTCTTGCTATGGCAGTTCCGGTTATGGCAGATGCTGAGGGGAATGGTTTCAATACTACAGTAGAAGTCCAAACACAAGCCGGAGACAATGTCACTGCAGAATCCGAAAGTGAAAGTGGAGAGAGCGGAGAAGCAGCAGTCGATAAGGAAGGAACTTCGGAAGAGACAGATACTTCGGATACCACAGACGATGAAAATATCGCGGATGGTGAAAATAAGCTTGATACGGAAGATGGATTAGAGGATAGAAATACCGGAAATACAGAAAACACAGGAAATACAGAAAATACAAACCCGGAAGAGATGGAACCGGAGGATAAAACGGATGAAGATGCTCAGAATATCCTAAAACAGGGATTTAACGCGGTGTCTTTAGACGGAGAAACCAAGTGGCAGTATGCCATGGCAGATGGTGAGCCGGCGGTTAAAAATGAAGTAGTGCAGGTTCCTGACAGAGGCCTCTATTATTTTGACAATGATGGATATCTGGTCAGCGGGAAGATTTTTCAGGTGATGGACAGTGCTTCGGCTGCGGATGGTACATATTACGCTATGCAGGGAGAAAATCCGCTGAAGGATGATATGGGACTTCTGTTCACATCGGTATGGAAACGTGATGAGAAAACAGGAAATGTATGGAAGTATTTTGGTAAGGACGGCAGACTGGACAGCAGTAAAACCGGTTTACAGAAGATTGAAGGCAGTTATTATTTTTTAAATGAATCGGGAAAACCACTGACAGGATTCCGAACTTCAGAGAATAAAAAATATTATTTCGGTAAAGACGGCAAAAGGCAAAGTTATACCGGATGGAAAATCATTGACAGTAAGCCTTACTATTTTAATAAAAAATATCAGGCAGTCAACAGCAATGCAAATGGCTGGGTGAAAATTGAAAATGCATGGTATTATTTTAGAAGCGGAAATGTACAGAACGGCTGGCTGAATCTCGGGAATAAATGGTATTACCTGGATAAAGCTACAGGTCAGATGCGGACAGGCTGGTATAAGGACGGTGGCAGCTGGTACTACTCCAATGGAAGCGGTGAAATGCTTTCCGGCGGCTGGCCGTATATCGACGGGAAATGGTATTATTTGAGAGATAACGGAGCCAGGGTAAACGGCTGGCTGCAGCTTGGAAGTACCTGGTATTATCTGAAGCCGTCAAACGGGCAGATGCAGACCGGCTGGTACCAGGATGGAAAGACCTGGTATTATTCGGACGGAAGCGGAGCCATGCAGACGGGCTGGCTGCAGCTTGGAGGCACCTGGTATTATCTGAACGGAAGCGGGGCCAGGGTGAATGGCTGGCTGCAGCTTGGAAGTACCTGGTATTACTTGAAGCCGTCAAATGGCCAGATGCAGACCGGCTGGTATCAGGATGGAAAGACCTGGTATTATTCCAATGGAAGCGGAGCTATGCAGACGGGCTGGCTGCAGCTTGGAAATACCTGGTATTATCTGACCGGAAGCGGAGCCATGGCAACGGGCTGGATCAATATCGGCGGAACCTGGTATTATCTGAATGGAAGCGGGGCTATGTGCACCGGCTGGTATCAGGATGGAAAGACCTGGTATTATTCCAATGGAAGCGGAGCTATGCAGACAGGTTGGCTGCATCTTGGAAATACGTGGTACTATCTGAATGGAAGCGGAGCTATGGCAACCGGCTGGATTAATGTGGGCGGAACCTGGTATTATATGAACCCCTCAGGTGCCATGTGCACCGGCTGGGATCCGGGTGGAAAGTATTGATGACATTCCAATGGAAGCGGGGCTATGCAGACCGGCTGGATCAATCTGGGGAATACCTGGTATTACCTGAAAGGAAATGGAGCTATGGCAACCGGTTGGATCAATCTGGGGGGAACACGGTATTATATGACCGGAAGCGGAGCCATGGCAACCGGTTGGATAAAAATCGGAAAAACCTGGTACTATCTGGGCGGAAGCGGAGCCATGCATACCGGATTCCAGTATATTGGAGGTCATCAATATTACTTTAAGGCTGACGGAGCTATGCTTGCCGGTGGAGAATACACCATTGGCGGACAAAAATATAAGATTAATGCCAGCGGCGTAATTGAGGGATATGACAGCCAGGCTATGAATTATGCGAAACAAAAACTGGATCAGATTGGCTGGAACCTCCGCGCTGCATTCAACTGGTCTGCAGGAATCCCATATTATCATAATGATGACAATGTGCCGGCCGGGTATACCCATACAGAATGGTATGCCAAATATGGGTTTGAAAACAGCAGAGGTGATTGTTATGTCATGGCAGCTACATTCTACTGTATGGCAAAACAGCTTGGGTATGATGTACATTATGTAGAGGGCCAGGTACCTCTTGCCAGAGGCGGAATGGGACCACATGGCTGGTGCGAGATAGTGATTGACGGGACTACATATGTATTTGATCCTAATTTTACCAATGAGACAGGACGAAATGGCTACCAGATTACATACGGGGCATCCGGCACGTGGATGTATTCCAGCTACAGCAGAGTAAATTGATTTAAGTGATTGGAGATAAAAATGAAGAAGAAAATACTGCTTACATTGTGTGCACTGACAATCTCAGCAGCTTGTCTTGTGACTGGCTGTACTAAGACAGAAACCAAAGAACCGGAAAAAACAGAGAGTACGGAAAAGAAGCCGGAAGAAAAGCCGGAGGAAAAAACGGAAGTAAAGAAAACGGAGAAGCCTGCAGAGGAGACGCTGAAAAGTATCGGTACAAAAGAAGAGGGATGTTTTGAGGTGCAGCTTAAAAACAGTACGGGAAGTGATATTACAGGGGTTTCTGTAAGAACTACGGATGAAGCAGAATTTCCTGTGAACATGCTGCAGGACAAAGACATTCTGGTTAAGGATGAAAAAAGGAATCTATATTACAAGGCACCTGAAATGGCAGCGGTTGATGCAGCAGGGAGCGATGCGGATGCCAAGGCCTTGAGTCCGGCGTATGAGGTGCAGATTACCTTTTCGGACAATACCGTAAAAGTACTTCATGCATTCCCTTTTGAAGATATTAAAGAGGGAGAAATCTGTTTTGCAGATGATGTGGTGTATCTGAAGTATTCCAGTGTAAAGACAAAAGAAGCAGTGGATACAAAAGAGGCAGAATTGGCAGTGAAGGAG
>OASX01000972.1_pt1 | contig 17136 bp, 16 predicted proteins | sample 1516531 | NCBI WGS metagenome assembly OASX01 (sample SAMEA2579911, study PRJEB22360) | human gut metagenome | biome: human gut; feature: human-associated habitat; material: faeces | place: Denmark | collected 2008/2010
TGGATACCGTGGGGGAGTGTCGCCCAACCGGGCAGCGGCCCGGATTGCCACGGACAGCGGAGCCGATATGGTCATAGCCAACGGAGACCAGGTGGATGTCATACTGGACATCATGTCGGGAAAGGAAAAGGGAACCCTGTTCCTGGCCCATACCAATCTGGATTTTGACCTGATGCATTATCTGAACAATGAATACTAGGGAAGGCGCCCGGCCGGGCGCCAGGCCCTGAAAGAGGTGAATGTATGGACGCGTCAAGGATTGACCGCATCAATGAACTGTACCATAAGTCCCAGGCAGTGGGGCTGACAGAGGAGGAGAAGGAGGAACAGGCCCGGCTGCGCCAGGAGTACGTTGCAGCTATACGGGGAAGCCTCCGCAATAACCTGAACAACATATCCATCAAGGAGCCGGACGGCTCCATTACGGATTTGGGAAAGAAACATGGCGGAATCAAGGAAGTCTGATGCATTGTGAAGGGGAGATTATGATGACATTGAATGAAATAGGCAGCCGTGCCAAAGAAGTATCGCGTGTACTGGGTACCCTGGGATCCAGGGAGAAGAATATGGGACTGGAGGAAGCGGCCAGGGCTTTGCTGGAAGGCGAGGAGGAAATCCTGGAGGCCAATTCCAGGGATTATGAGAAGGCCAGGTCCGACGGCATGAGCCAGGGACTGCTGGACCGTCTTAAGCTGACGCCGGCCAGGGTTCAGGCCATGGCGGACGGCCTGCTGCAGGTGGCCTCCCTGGAGGACCCTGTGGGAGAGGTGCTGTCCATGAAGCTTCGCCCCAACGGCCTTCAGATTGGGCAGAAGCGTGTGCCTCTGGGGGTTATCGGCATGATTTATGAGGCCCGTCCCAATGTGACGGCAGACGCCTTCGGCCTCTGCTTCAAATCAGGCAATGCGGTTATATTAAAGGGCGGAAGCGACGCCCTTCATTCCAATATGGCCATTACCCGGTGCCTGCGCGCCGGACTCGCAAGCGCAGGCCTGCCCGAGGATTCGGTCCAGCTGATTGAGGATACCAGCAGGGATACCACCAGGGAGCTGATGCGCCTGAACAGGTACATTGACGTGCTCATTCCCAGGGGAGGGGCAGGACTTATAAAGACCGTGGTGGAGAACAGCACCATCCCTGTCATAGAGACGGGCACCGGCAACTGCCATGTATATGTGGACGCTTCCGCGGACCAGAATATGGCCCTGGACATTATCTTCAATGCCAAGACCCAGAGAATCGGCGTGTGCAATGCATGCGAGTCCCTTCTGGTGCACAGGAGCATTGCAAAGGAATTCCTGCCCCTTCTCAGGAAGAAGCTGGAGGAAAAGCAGGTGGAGATCCGGGGAGACGAGGACGCCTGTGCCATTGAACCTTCCTTTGTCAGAGCCACTGAGGAGGACTGGGGCAGGGAGTACCTGGATTATATCCTGTCCTTAAAGCTGGTGGACTCTGTGGATGAGGCCATCCGTCATATCAATACCTACAATACAGGTCATTCGGAAACAATCGTGACCTCTGATTATTTCAATGCCCAGACATTTTTAAATGAGGTGGACGCTGCGGCTGTCTATGTCAATGCTTCCACCCGCTTTACAGACGGTGAGGAATTCGGTTTCGGAGCAGAAATCGGCATCAGCACCCAGAAGCTTCACGCCAGAGGCCCCATGGGCCTTAAGGAACTGACCACTACCAAGTATATTATTTACGGAGATGGACAGATTCGCTGATTACAGCCACAGAGGAGCCGGGACATTTTACATTTGTTCCCGGCTTTGTCAGACAGAATGCAGGAAAAGAGGAAATATATATGCTCGAAGAGGAAAACAGCAGGAAAAGGAGCAGGAAACAGCAGGAGGAAGAACCCTTCAGCTGGAAAAAGGAGATTATCAGCTGGATACAGATTATTGTGGCAGCAGTCATCATCGCCCTGGTCCTTAACAACTTTATCATAGCCAACAGCCGTGTGCCAACCGGATCCATGGAGAACACCATCATGTCCAAGAGCCGTGTCATCGGTTCCAGGCTGTCCTATCTGACCAGCGACCCTGAGAGAGGGGATGTGGTGATTTTCCATTTTCCCGACGATCCAACGGGAAAAATCTACTACGTAAAGCGTGTCATAGGGCTTCCCGGTGAGACCGTGAACGTGGTGGACGGAAAAGTCTATATCAATGATTCAGACACGCCCCTTGACGAACCCTACCTTCCCGAACCAATGGAAGGATCCTACGGTCCCTATACAGTGCCGGAGGGATGCTACTTCATGATGGGAGACAACAGGAACAATTCCCTGGATGCCCGGTTCTGGAAGAACCAGTTTGTGGAGAAGGACAAGATTATAGCCAAGGTGCTGTTTACGTATTTTCCAAAGATAGAGAAAGTGGAATAAGAGAAAACGGAGTAAGAGACAGGATGAAGATAATCATATCACCTGCCAAGAAAATGAATATCAGGGAAGACGAGCTGGAATGGGCGAATCTTCCCTGTTTCCTTTCCAGGGCAGAAGAACTGAAGAGATACATACAGGGCCTGGACTTAGACCAGGCCAGGAAGCTGTGGCAGTGCAATGAAAAGATAGCCCTGCTTAATTACGGCCGTTTTAAGGAGATGGACCTTGAACGGCGCCTGACCCCGGCCCTCTTATCCTATGAGGGAATCCAGTATCAGTACATGGCGCCGGGGGTGTTTGAGCAGGGACAGTGGGATTATGTGCAGGAGCATCTGCGCATCCTGTCCGGGTTTTACGGTATCCTTAAGCCCCTGGACGGCATCGTGCCGTACCGCCTGGAGATGCAGGCAAAGGTGGAGCTTCCGTCAGGTATCAAAAGCCTTTATGACTACTGGGGAAGCTCCATCTGCCGGGAACTGGCCGCAGATGAGACCTTGATTGTGAATCTGGCCTCAAAAGAATACAGCAGGGCAGTGGAACCCTATCTGGAAGCCCATATTGATTATGTGACCTGTGTGTTCGGAACCCTTGCAGAGGACGGAACAGGCGGTCTTAAGGTAAAGGTGAAAGCCACCGAGGCCAAGATGGCCAGAGGAGAGATGGTCCGGTTTATGGCGGAGCGGGGCGTCCGGGACGCGGAGGGGCTTAAGGGGTTTGACCGTCTGGGGTATCGCTACTGCCAGGAGAAATCCGGGGATAAGGAATACGTATTTACCAAGATTAGGGAACAATAAAACAGGGACCTGTATGCCGGTGCGGCGTACAGGTCCCTGTTCACGGCCGGAATTTCAGGCGAGAATCGCGGCCAGGTCATTCTCCGGTGTGGAGATGGGATGGATTTCAAACTGCTCGGTCAGATATTCCAGTATGGCCGGAGAGAGAAAGGCTGGAAGGGTGGGGCCAAGGTAAATGTTCCTGATACCCAGATGCAGCAGGCTTAAAAGGATACAGACAGCTTTCTGTTCGTACCAGGACAGAACCAGGGTAAGGGGAAGGTCGTTGACCTGGCAGCCGAATGCTTCTGCCAGGGCTGCGGCCACCTGGATGGCGCCGAATGCATCGTTGCACTGTCCCATGTCCAGAAGGCGGGGAATGCCGGTCAGGGTTCCAAGCTCCAGGTCATTAAAGCGGTATTTGCCGCAGGCCAGGGTCAGAATAAGGGTGTCCTCAGGCGCCTGCTTTACAAAGTCCGTGTAGTAATTCCTGCCGGGACGGGCTCCGTCGCAGCCTCCTACCAGGAAAATGTGGCGCAGCCTGTTCTGTCTGACTGCCTGGGCCACGGTGCCCGCAGCAGCCAGGACAGCTTCCCGCCCAAATCCGGTGGTGACCTTGGTGCCGCCGTTGATTCCGGGGATGGTCACATCCTCCTTGAAGCCGCCAAGCTCCAGGGCCTTTTGGATGACCGGAGAGAAGTCTTTGCGGCCGTCAATATGGACGATGCCCGGATAGGACACCAGGGCGGTGGTAAATACCCGGTCAGAGTAAGAGGGTTTGGGCGGCATCAGGCAGTTGGTGGTAAAAAGCACAGGGGCGGGAAGGTCCGAAAATTCCTTCTGCTGATTCTGCCATGCGGTTCCGAAATTGCCTTTCAGATGGCTGTATTTTCTGAGCTCCGGGTAGGCGTGGGCGGGAAGCATTTCCCCGTGGGTGTATATGTTGATCCCCCGGCCCTGGGTCTGTTCCAGCAGAAGCTTTAAGTCGTGAAGGTCATGGCCTGAAATGACGATAAAGGGTCCCTGTTCCACGGTAAGGCTTACCTGTGCCGGAGCCGGGATGCCGAAGGCCTGGCGGTTGGCCCTGTCCAACAGTGCCATGCAGTCCAGGTTTACGGCGCCCAGTTCCATGACAATAGGGAGCAGATCCTGAACCGTATAGCTGTCGTAACCAACGGCAAACAGCCCCTTATAAAAATAGTCCATGACTCCTTTGTCCTCATGGCCCAGCACCATGGCATGGTACGCATAGGCGGCCATTCCTCTCATGCCGAAAAGAATCAGGGATTTAAGGGAACGTATATCCTCGTCCTCTGCCCAGAGCCTGTTCATGTCAAAATCTTCTGTCCCGCCGCAATCTGCCGTACAGGAGCCGCACATGGGGGACAGGGAATGTTTTAAGCGTCCGGCCTCCGCAAGAAGCTCATTCAGGGCGCTGTCATCAAAGCTTACATTGGTAAGGGTGGCAAACAGTCCCTTTACAATCAGGCGGTCTGCTTCCGGAGAGCGGTCTTTTCCTTCTGACGCCCGGGCAAGGCCGATGAGGGCTCCTGTAAGTTCATCCTGAATCCTGGCTGTGGCAGCTGTCTTGCCGCACACACCTGCTTTTCCCATACATCCGCTGCATCCTGCGGTCTGTTCGCATTGAAAACAAAACATATTGTGTTCCATGATATATCCTCCTCGTAAATATGTGTGAGCAGGCGGTATGTTCTGCCTGCCCTTGACGGTATGGGGAAAGTATAATATAATTTCAACAACAAGTAAGTTGTTGAAACAACATTAAGGGAGAAAAATATGGATATTCATTTGCTGGCAGGAACAAGACTGTTTCAGGGAATCAGGGAGCATGAAATAGAGGCCATGCTAACATGCCTTTCAGCGGAAGAGAGGACCTATGGGAAGGATGCTTATATATACAGGGCCGGTGATGTGACAGGCCGTCTGGGGGTGGTGATGGAAGGGGCGGTGAACATCATTAAGGATGATGTGTGGGGAAACAGGAAAATCATTGAGAATATAGGCGGGGGGCAGATATTCGGGGAGACGTATGCATGTCTTAAGGGGGAACCCCTGATGGTGGATGTACAGGCATCGGAACGATCCAGAATCCTGTTCATGGATGTGAACCGCATCCTGACCACCTGTTCATCCAGCTGTGACTTCCACAACCGTTTGATACGGAGCCTGATGTATGTGCTGGCCGGGAAAAACCTGATGCTTACGAAGAAAATGGATATTATCACGCCTAAATCCCTGCGGGAGAGGGTCATGGTGTACCTGTCCCAGGAATCCGTAAAGCAGGGGTGCCGTACCGTCACCGTGCCCTTTAACCGCCAGCAGATGGCGGACTATCTGTCCGTGGACAGAAGCGCGCTGTCGGCGGAGCTGTCCAGAATGCAGAGGGACGGGGTGATTTCATATGAGAAGAACCGTTTTACGATTCAATAGATGATTTGGCCGGCGCAATAACCGGCTCCCAGCAATTACCACTTGAAACAGAACATATGTTCTGATATATTGGAACCAGGAGGTGAAAGCAGTGGCGGCTTTAAATATACCCATACAGATGTTTGGCGCCTGCAGCACCCTGGGAGATATGACGCCCCTCTGGTTCCGGTATGAGAATAAGGAGCACGGAATCATCACGGTGAAGATTGAGAGCATTGTCTCTTCCAGGGAAGAGAAGTTTTGCGGCATGGAGCATATCAGCTTTGTGTGCTGGGCCGTGGCAGAGGGCCAGAGACGTCTTATTGAGCTGAGATACCGCATATCTACCCATAAGTGGTCATTTTTCAGGACACTGTCATGAGAAGCCAAAAAGAGCAGGTATGGTACCATGTGGATGTGAACAGCGCCTATTTAAGCTGGACAGCCGCATACAGGGTCTGTATCCTGGGGGAGGATTTGGATCTGCGGGACCTCCCCTCTGTCATCGGAGGAAGCGAGGCAGAACGGCATGGTATTGTGCTGGCGAAATCCTCCTCTGCCAAAGGGTATGGAATCAGGACAGGGGAAACACTGGCAGAGGCCAGATGCAAATGTCCGGGGCTTGTAATCGTACCTCCGGACTACAGTTTGTATGTGAGCTGCTCCAGCGCTCTTGTGGAGCTGCTTAAGAAGTATTTTCCATATGTCCACCAGTACAGTATAGATGAGGCGTTCTGTCAGGTGGAGGGCACAAAGGGCTTATGGGGAACGCACACAGCGTTTGCGCACCAGCTGAAGGAAGAAATACGCCGGGAGCTGGGTTTTACTGTGAACATCGGTGTGTCGGACAGCAAGCTGCTGGCCAAGATGGCTTCTGAATTCCAAAAGCCGGACCAGGTCCACACCCTGTTTACCTGGGAGATAGAGAGGAAGATGTGGCCGCTGCCTGTAAACGAACTGTTCTGGGTGGGGCCGGCCACCGCGAGAAAGCTGAGGGCGCTGGGAATAAGGACCATAGGGGATCTGGCTGCCTCGGATTTGGATCTGTTAAAAAGGCATCTTAAAAAACAGGGGGAGTTTATCTGGAATTATGCCAACGGAAGGGATGCATCTCCATTTTTGAGAGAGCTTCCGCAGAATAAGGGGTACGGCAATTCTATGACCACGCCGTCAGATGTGACGGATCGGGAGACGGCAGAACAGGTCATATTATCCCTTACGGAAACCGTGTGCGCCAGGCTGCGGGCTGACGGCATGGAAGCTGCCTGCGTGGGTATTTCCATCACGGACAGGGAATTTCGCCATGGATCCGGTCAGACCACCCTGATTTCGGCTACAGACACCACCCTGGAAATCTATGAGGCGGCCCGGAGCCTGTTTGACCGCCTGTGGAATCATTCTCCCATCCGCCAGATGGGGGTCCATACAAGCAAGGTCAGTCCAAAAGGCCATTATCAGTATCAGCTTTTTGACAGGGGACTCCATGATAAATACGCCAGGCTGGACACGGCTGTGGATGAGATAAGAAAACGGTATGGGGAGGACTGCGTGCAGAGGGCTGTTTTTGTGGGGAACCGGATTCCCCACATGTCGGGCGGCATTGACAAGGTGAAACGGACCGGAGTCACCAAGGCCGTGCAGAGGCCCGGCCCAGGCGGCGGTGCGGGAGACCGGAATCACGGCAGCGGGGAGGAACGGGTTTTTCGGTAGCTTCTCGGGGAGCAGCCCTTTATCTTGTGGAACACCTTGGAGAAGTAATTGGGGTCGGTGAAGCCGGCCCTTATGGCTGTCTCGGTCATGGTCAGCTTTCCCTCCAGCACATCGGGAATACTCTTTTCAATGCGGTATTTTAGCAGGTATTCAAACAGGGATTCCTTCATGTAACCCTTAAAGACCCGGCAGCACTCACTTTTGCAGATATGGATGTGGCGGGAAATATCATCCAGGGTGATATCAGACTGATAGTTTTCATGGATGAAGGAGAGCATCTGACGAATCCGTTCCTGGTTCTTCCTGCCCGCCGTATGTGCCGGTTCCCGGTCAGGGCGGCAGTGAAGGTATAAAAGCTTCCAGAAACGGAACAGGTCCATCTGGATGTCCATTTCATAGGTATCATAGCGCAGGCTGTCAATGCGTATAATATCCTCCAGAAGCCCGACCGCTTCCCCGTGCCATTCCTGCGACAGGTCGAAGCAGACAGCCGGCAGGGCGGCGTTTTCCATCAGAGGGTCCATATACCGGCTGGCAATCCGGCTTCCCTGGTAGCCGTACAGCAGTCTGGGGTGGAAGGTAATGGAGATGTACCTGCAGTCACGGCCGTTTTCCATGCGCCCGGTGTGCATGGTATTGGAGTTGCCGAAGAGCGCCTGCCCGGCCCTGGGATAAAAGATCTGGTCATTGATTTGATATACCATGGTCCCCTCTGTGATGAGGGTAAGCTCGATTTCCGTATGCCAGTGCCACTGAAAGGAGCTGGTGTAGAACCTGGACAGGGCCTCGTCGCTGACAAGGACGGGGAATTCATAGGTCCCGTGCTCCTTTAGCTCTTCCTGGTGTTCGTTGGTGATGATTTGGATTTTAGAAGGCATGGCCGCAGACTCCTTTTGCGTATGTTCCGGTTTTGGAATGTTTTTTCATAGTATCTGTTCTGTTTAATCTCAATATTGTCTGGTTATATCCCATGAATTATAACATTTTTGAATAAAAAACTCAATATATTCCCTTTTCTGCGCATGATTTTCAAGGATAAATCCCATTGGTTTTTTATAATAGAAATCAGAAGAAATCAAAAAACCAGGAAAAGAGGAGATTGCTTTGGAGAGAAGATGCAGGACAGCAAAGAGCCAATATCTGAATCGTGTGATAACTTATATGAGGGATCATCTGCAGGAGAATCTGACACTGACCCGGATTGCAAGGGAAGCAGGGCTGTCGGAGAGCTATCTCAACGCGGTTTTTAAAGAATGTGTCAAGTGTGCGCCAATGGATTACTACATCAACATGAAGATGGATAAGGCCTGCTATCTTCTCTGCAATACAGACATGCATATATACCAGGTGGCCCAGTATTTGGGATATGACAATCAATATTATTTTTCACGGGCATTTAAGAAGGTGCTGGGTGTGCCTCCTAAGAAGTACAAGGAAATGCCAAGGATACCGGCAGCTCCCATGCAGGTTTCCTGCTGAGAACAGGATGGGATGGATGATTCGGCTTTCTCAGTTTTAAGGAAAATGTAATAAACAAAATGCAATATATACTTTACATTTAGAAGAATATAATTTATAATATGCAATATAAAGAACGAGCAAAGACCGCATGGCCTGAGAAAATGCTAAGCTGAGAACATGCTGCTGATGCGTTTGAACGCGATGCCTGTAAGGAGGGATGGATGGCAGTGAAAAACCTGAAAATGAAAGCAGCCAGGGCCGGCATGGATTTATCCCAGGAAGAACTGGCTGAGCTGGTGGGGGTGACCCGCCAGACCATTGGGATGATAGAGGCGGGAAAGTACAACCCGACGCTGAATCTTTGCCTGGCGATCTGCAAGGCGCTTCACAAGACACTGGATGAGCTGTTCTGGGAGGAATAGCAGGAGATATGGAAGTCAGAGGAACAGGAAGGAGAATTCTGATATGATGGATGAAAGAACAACACAGGTAAGAAATAAAATAATGAGTGAGATGGCCATGCTTATGTATCTGTTTGTGGCGGCGGCATTTGCGGTTAAGGTCCTGCTGCTGGGAAAAGGAATCCGGGACTGCGTGGTTGAATATGTCATATTGATTTTGGCCCCCCTTTATCAGTATGTCAGGGCAAGGCAGCTGAAATTCAGCCTGTACCGGCCTGGATACGGCAGCCAGAAACATCGTGTCAGGCGCAATCTTGTCTCCGTGACAGCGGGCGCACTGGTATTCATCCTGGTTTTCTGGAGAACCTCGAAAACGGGAACCTTGGATGTCAAAGAGGTGGTTCCGGGGGTGCTGACCTTCGTAGTGGTATTCCTGCTCACAAGAGTGGTGATCGTAAGGATTGAAAAGAAACGGGCGGACAGACTGGAACAGGAATATGAGGATGACGGGGAAGAGTAAGAAAAGATTAGGGCGGATACACGAAATTTGTATTGTTAATTTCCATGCATTAGGGTAAAATGGAATGGCATGTCAGACAGGCCGCATACATGGCGGCCTTAAATTTCTATCATAAGGAGAGATACGAACCATGCCATTTAACAAGAAAAAGAATACCGGTACCCCAAAGCGGGATTATACAAAGATGAAGACACCCCATACGTATGCAATTATATTTGCTGCCATATTCCTGTGCTGGCTGCTGACATTTTTGGTACCCGCGGGAAAATTCAGCACCCACAAGGTAGAATATACGGATTCCAACGGTGCGGTAAAGACCAAGACCGTGCTGATGGCGGACACGTTCCGCTACAGCTACCGTCTGGACCGGGAAGCGGTGAAGGATAACCTGACAGCCATGAGCGGGGATGAAGCGCTGATGGAATCCCTGGGTGTTGCCCCCGCAGAGCTGGATGCGTTTCTTGAAACAGATTCTTCTGAGTGGACCCAGGAGGATTTGGATGAACTGGGGCTGACAGATGATGTGCTGTACGGACAGTACGGCGAATCCATCTATGATACCAGCCAGAAGCTTCATAAGACGGCAAAGGTGTGGGGCACAGAGGATTTTGGCGGCTTTGGCTTCCTCAACTATGTGTTTGAGGGACTGGTGACAGGAGACCGTTCCGGATCCGCAGTTGGAATCTGCGCCTTGATTCTGGTGGTGGGAGGTTCCTTTGGAATTATCATGAAGACAGGGGCCATTGATGCTGGCATTTACGCCTTCATCAAAAAGACAAAGGGTTTGGAGCGTCTGGCTCTGCCGCTGTTATTTATCCTGTTTTCCCTGGGAGGCGCCACCTTTGGCATGGCGGAGGAGTGCATTCCTTTTTCCATGATTATGGTGCCCTTTGTGATTGCGCTGGGCTATGATTCCATTGTGGCCATCACTGTTACCTACGTGGCGTCCCAGGTGGGCAATGCGGTTTCATGGATGAGTCCCTTTTCAGTGGCGGTAGCCCAGGGCATAGCGGGAATCCCGGTATTGTCCGGCGCCGGCTTCCGTCTGGCCATGTGGGTGATTGTGACTCTGCTTTCCGCAGGATACATGATGATTTACGCTGAAAAGGTACGTAAGAACCCGGCCCACTCCGTTGTCTATGAGAGCGATGCCTATTTCAGGGGAAGAATGGACTCTGTATCGGAGGAGGAAAGGGAATTCAGCCTGGGCCATAAGCTGATTCTTCTGGAGATGCTGGCAGTCCTGATTTGGATTATCTGGGGCGTTACCCGGGAAGGGTATTACATTCCGGAAATCGCATCCCAGTTCTTTGTGATGGGATTTGCGGCCGGTGTGACCGCGGTCATCTTTAAGCTCAATGATATGACGGTCAACGGTATGGCGTCCGCCTTCCAGAGCGGTGTGGCTGACCTGGCTGGAACCGCGGTGGTGGTAGGTATGGCCAAAGGAATTCTTCTGGTGCTGGGCGGATCCGATGCAAATGTGGCATCCACGCTGAATACGATTTTGTATACCATTGGAAATGCGCTTGCAGGAGTGCCTTCGTTCATCGGAGCGCTGTTTATGTACCTGTTCCAGAGCTGCTTTAATCTGATTGTGACCTCCAACTCCGGACAGGCCGCCCTGACCATGCCCATCATGGCGCCCCTTGCGGACCTGGTAGGCGTCACACGTCAGGTGGCGGTACTGGCTTTCCAGATGGGAGCCGGATTTGTGGATGCGTTCACACCGGTTTCCGCCAGTCTCATCGGCGTCCTGGGCGTTGCCAGGATTGACTGGGGCAAATGGGCAAAATTCCAGATTAAGATGCAGGCATTTTTCTTCCTTATGGGAACGGTTGCCATAGCAGCCGCCATAGCGGTAAACCTGCAGTAAACCAGAGTTCTGGCAGGGACGGATGACTGGCTCCAAGGCCATAAAAATCAGACAGCCATGCTTGAATACCCGGTTGACTTCCCAACCATTTTAAAGTAAAATTCATACTGTTAATCGCAATTGGCTGGACCGTGCAAAAGGCCCGGCCTGCTATGCGTTTCGGGAAAGAAAGCAATATCCGAACAGAACTATTTAAATATAGAAGCTAAATTATAGAAGCTAAGGAGCAGATAAATGGAAGAATCCAGAGATACCATTGACAACATAAAAAATGCAGAAACAGCCGTAAACCAGGACCCCCCTGCCGCGGAGCCGGAGCGTCAGCAGTACTTCATGGAGCGGGCGAAGGGACAGCTGGCCCAACTTTCCCGCAGGCTGGGACGTCCCCTTACCTGCTGCATCAATACCTTCGGGTGCCAGATGAATGCCAGGGATTCGGAGAAGCTTCTGGGGATTTTGGAGACAATCGGCTACAAGGCTGTAGAATCAGAGAAAGCGGATTTTGTACTCTATAATACATGTACGGTGCGGGAAAATGCCAATCTTCGGGTTTACGGCCGCCTGGGACAGCTGGGGGCCTATAAGAAGACACATCCTGACATGATGATAGCCCTGTGCGGCTGCATGATGCAGGAAGAGGAAGTCGTGGAGAAAATCAGGAAAAGCTACCGCTATGTGGATTTGATTTTCGGAACCCACAATATCTTCAAGCTGGCGGAACTGGTATCCCTGTGCCTGGAACGGCGGACCCAGGGCGGACAGAAGCAGGGAAAAACGAAGATGGTTGTGGATGTATGGAAGGATACAGACCAGATCGTAGAGGATTTGCCGGTGGAACGCAAGTTCCCTTTTAAGTCGGGAGTCAATATTATGTTTGGCTGCAATAATTTCTGCAGCTACTGTATTGTACCCTATGTAAGAGGAAGGGAGCGCAGCCGCAGGCCGGAAGAAATCATTAAGGAAATACAGAAGCTGGCAGCGGACGGAGTGGTGGAAATCATGCTCCTTGGTCAAAATGTAAATTCCTATGGAAAGAACCTGGACAATCCCATGACCTTTGCGCAGCTTTTGGAGGAAGTGGAGAAGATAGACGGAATTGAGCGGATCCGTTTTATGACATCCCATCCAAAGGACCTGTCCGACGAACTCATAGAGGTCATGGCCAGGTCTGAAAAGATATGCCGTCATCTGCACCTTCCCCTCCAGTCCGGCAGCAGCCGGATTCTGAAGGTTATGAACCGGCGCTATACCAAGGAGCAGTATCTGGATTTGGCGGAACGGATTAAAAAGGCAGTGCCTGGCATATCACTGACAACGGACATTATTGTGGGATTTCCGGGCGAGACAGACGAGGACTTTGAGGAGACCATGGATGTGGTGAGAAGGGTGGGGTTTGACAGCGCCTTTACCTTCATCTACTCCAAGCGTACCGGCACACCGGCGGCAGCCATGGAAGATCAGGTGCCGGAGGCAATTGTGAAGGAGCGGTTTGACAGGCTTTTAAAGGAAGTGCAGGATATCTCGGCAGAGGTGTGCGGACGGGATGTCAGGACAGTCCAGGAGGTCCTGGTGGAAGAGGTGAACGACCATGCGCCGGGGCTTATGACAGGCCGTCTGTCCAACAATACAGTGGTACACTTCCCGGGAGATGCATCCATGATTGGAAGGCTGGTGCCGGTGTATCTTCAGGAGAGCAAGGGTTTTTATTATATGGGACATATAGCTGATAAGGAAAATGAATAGAACCGGACAAACAATAACCGGCAAATTAAGATAAAACAAGAATAAACAAGCATACTAGAGAAGAGAGGTCAGCATTTTGATAGATTTGTCACAATTATCTCCCATGATGCAGCATTATATGGAGACAAAGAAGGAGTACCCGGACTGTGTCCTGTTTTACCGTCTGGGAGATTTCTATGAGATGTTTTTCGATGATGCCCTGACAGTGTCAAAGGAACTGGAGATAACCCTTACAGGAAAGGACTGCGGTCTTTCTGAGCGGGCACCTATGTGCGGGGTGCCGTTTCACGCATTGGATTCCTACCTGTACCGCCTGGTCCAGAAGGGGTATAAGGTCGCCATAGCAGAGCAGATGGAGGATCCCAGGCAGGCCAAGGGCCTGGTGAAGCGGGAGGTAATCCGGGTGGTGACTCCGGGAACCATAACCAGCTCCCAGGTGCTGGATGAGACAAAGAACAATTACCTGATGGGAATTGTATATATGGATGGAATCTACGGAATATCCACCGCGGATATCAGTACCGGGGATTTTATGGTGACTGAGGTGGATTCGGACCGGGAACTGTTTGACGAAATCAACAAATTTTCCCCGTCTGAGATTATCTGCAACAATGCCTTTTACATGTCGGGCGTGGATATGGACGAGCTGAAAAACCGCTATCAGGTGGTTATTTCTGCCCTGGACAGCCGGTTTTTCGGTGAGGAATCCTGCCGCCGTATACTGATGGAGCATTTTAAGGTGGGAGCCCTGGTGGGACTGGGGCTGGAGGACTATGCCACAGGCATCATTGCCGCCGGCGCCGTGATGCAGTATATCTATGAGACCCAGAAGAGCACCCTGGAGCACATTACCACCATCACCCCCTATTCTACCGGACAGTACATGGTTATTGACACATCCACCAGAAGGAACCTGGAGCTGGTGGAGACCATGCGGGAAAAACAGAAGAGAGGCACCCTGCTGTGGGTTCTGGACAAGACAAAGACAGCCATGGGCGCCAGGCTGCTTCGCGCCTGCATCGAACAGCCGCTGATTCACAGGGACGAAATCATCAAGCGCCAGAACGCGGTGGAAGAGCTGAACATGAACTATATCTCCCGGGAAGAGATATGCGAGTACTTAAATCCCATCTATGACCTGGAGCGTCTGATAGGACGAATCAGTTATAAGACAGCCAATCCAAGGGACCTGATTGCCTTCAGAAGCTCTCTGGAAATGCTTCCCTATATCAAACGGATACTGGGCGAGTTTAACAGTGAACTTCTGGCAGAGCTGGGCCGGGAGCTGGATCCCCTGCAGGATATCTTCCAGCTCATAGGGGATGCCATTGTGGAGGACCCGCCCATTACGGTCAGGGAAGGCGGCATCATAAAGGACGGCTACAACCAGGAGGCAGACAAGCTGCGCCATGCCAAGACAGAGGGAAAGAACTGGCTGGCGGAGCTGGAGGCAAAGGAAAAAGAAAAGACTGGCATTAAGACTCTGAAGGTGAAATTCAACAAGGTATTCGGTTACTATTTTGAGGTAACCAACTCCTTCAAGGACCAGGTGCCGGATTACTATATCCGCAAGCAGACCCTGACCAACGCGGAGCGGTTTACCACCGATGAATTAAAGCAGCTGGAAGACATCATCATGGGCGCGGAGGAAAAGCTGGTGTCCCTGGAGTATGACCTGTTCTGCGAGGTCAGGGACAAAATCGGGGCAGAGGTCATCCGCATTCAAAAGACGGCCAAGTCCATAGCTGGAATCGACGTGTTCTGTTCCCTGTCCGTGGTGGCAACCCGGCGCAACTATGTGAAGCCCTCCATCAACGACAAGGGTGTGATTCAGATTAAGAACGGCCGCCATCCCGTGGTGGAGCAGATGATGCGGGACGACATGTTTGTGGCCAACGACACCTTTCTGGACAATGGAAAGAACCGGCTGTCCGTTATCACCGGCCCCAACATGGCAGGTAAATCCACGTACATGCGCCAGGTGGCCCTGATTGTGCTTATGGCCCAGCTGGGCAGCTTTGTGCCGGCCCAGGAGGCTGATATCGGCATATGCGACCGTATTTTCACCAGGGTGGGGGCTTCCGACGATCTGGCCAGCGGACAGAGCACCTTTATGGTGGAAATGACAGAGGTGGCCAACATCCTGCGCAATGCCACCAGAAACAGTCTTCTGGTACTGGATGAAATCGGAAGGGGAACCAGCACCTTTGACGGATTGTCCATTGCCTGGGCTGTAATAGAACACATAAGCAATTCCAAGCTATTGGGAGCCAAGACTCTGTTTGCCACCCATTACCATGAGCTGACAGAGCTGGAAGGCACCATTGCAGGGGTGAAAAATTATTGTATAGCAGTAAAGGAGCAGGGAGACGACATCGTATTCCTGCGAAAGATTGTCCGAGGCGGTGCAGATAAGAGCTACGGCATCCAGGTTGCAAAGCTGGCCGGCGTGCCGGATTCCGTCATAGCCAGGGCAAAAGAAATTGCGGAAGAATTAAGCGATGCGGACATCACGGCCAGGGCAAAGGAAATTGCGGAAATCAGTTCCAACATAACCCAGCACAAGGCGGTGCCGAAGCCGGATGAGGTGGACCTGCAGCAGCTGTCCTTCTTTGATACGGTAAAGGATGACGATATCATACGAGAGCTGGACAGTCTGGAGCTGTCCACCATGACGCCTCTTGATGCCATGAACACCCTGTACCGCCTTCAGACAAAGCTTAAAAACCGCTGGAAGGAGACCGGATGAATTTTCACATACTGACACTGTTCCCTGACATGGTTATGGGAGGACTGGGAACCAGCATAACGGGGCGGGCCATGGAGAGCGGAACCATATCCGTGGAAGCCATTGACATCAGGGATTATTCAAAGGATAAGCACAGGCATGTGGACGACGCCCCTTACGGCGGCGGCGCAGGCATGGTCATGCAGCCCGGACCTGTGTGCGAGGCCTACGAGGCCCTGTGCGGGCGCATCGGCAGAAAGCCCCGCCTTATCTACATGACGCCCCAGGGAAGGGTGTTCAACCAGACCATAGCGGAGGAGCTGGCAAAGGAGGAGGATCTGGTCTTTCTCTGCGGGCATTACGAAGGAATTGACGAGCGCGCCCTGGAGCTGATTGCCACGGACTATCTTTCCGTGGGGGATTATGTCCTCACAGGCGGGGAGCTTCCCGCCATGGTTATGATTGACTGTATCTCCCGCCTGGTGCCGGGGGTTCTGAACAACGACGCCTCGGCTGAGGAAGAATCCTTCCATGACAGCCTGTTAGAATACCCCCAATACACCCGTCCCGAGGTATTCCGCGGAATGGAAGTCCCGGAGGTGCTTTTAAGCGGCCACCATAAAAATATTGAGGAGTGGCGCAGGCAGCAATCCATAAAACGCACCCTGGAGCGCCGCCCGGACCTGCTGGAACATGCCTCCCTGACCATGAAGGAGGTAAAATACCTGGATTCCCTCCGCCGGGAAAAAGGCGATTTGGAAATCCTGGAGGAACTTATAGACCAGTATGTAAAATCCCTGAACGATGAGGCATCTGCCGGCTGCACCAAACGAAAGGTAATGGCTGCGGCAAAGAAATTGCTGGCTGAGAAGGCTTGTACGGTTAGAGAGCTGGAAGGGTACTTTAAAGTGATGGGGATGCTTGCGGGGGATTGATGGGCGGAGGGGGAGGTGTTTCCGGCCGTGAGAGGAACGGGGGCGGTGCCGGAGGTGACCCTTTCCGCGATGGGAGAGACCAGGGCCCAAGGGCCGGGAGAAGATGAGGATCGCGAAAACTACGCAGAACTCCTGATGAGTTCTGCTCCGTGTTCGCTTTGCTCCGG